>OJAW01000268.1_pt1 | contig 39925 bp, 38 predicted proteins | sample 1589151 | NCBI WGS metagenome assembly OJAW01 (sample SAMN03283290) | human gut metagenome | biome: human-associated habitat; material: feces | host: Homo sapiens | place: Peru | collected 2012
GAAGCAGCAGGAGGGCAGAGGACATGCACAGGTAGCGCTGTCCTACACGCTCGGCGACGCTTATACACTGGAGTATTGGGCAGACATGGCGAAGAAGATCGAGGAGATGGGTGCAGATTCCATCTGTATCAAGGATATGGCAGGTCTTCTTACTCCTTACGGAACTTATGATTTGGTTAAGGCTCTTAAAGAAACCGTCAAAATTCCTATTCAACTTCATACTCACTACACTTCGGGACTTGCTTCGATGGTTCTCCTCAAAGGCATTGAAGCCGGTGTTGATGTAATTGACACCGCTATGTCACCGCTTGCTATGGGTACATCTCATCCTGCAACGGAGTCTATGGTTGCCGCTCTTAAAGGCACTGAATATGACACAGGTCTTGACCTCAAAGCACTCAGTGAAATCAGAGATTTCTTTGCTCCTCTTCGTCAAAAGTATCTTGACAGCGGTCTTCTTGACCCTAAGATGCTCGGTGTTGACGCAAACACTCTTCTTTATCAGGTACCGGGCGGTATGCTTTCCAACCTTAACAGTCAGCTCAAACAAGCAGGCAAAGAAGATCAACTTGAAGAAGTTCTTGCTGAAGTTCCTCGTGTTCGTAAGGATGCAGGTTATCCGCCGCTTGTAACTCCATCATCACAAATCGTTGGTACACAAGCTGTATTCAATGTTATTATGGGTGAAAGATATAAGATGGTTACAAAGGAATTCAAAGACCTTATTGCAGGTAAGTATGGCTCGACTCCTTGTGAAATCGACCCTGAATTCCAAAAGAAGATTGTAGGTGATGACGAAATCATTACTTGCCGTCCTGCCGATTTGCTTAATGATACCATTGAGCAATTCAAGAGCGAAATCTCCGAATATTATGAGCAGGAAGAAGATATTTTGTCATATGCTCAGTTTGGTCAGGTAGCCGTTAAATTCTTTGAAAAGAGAAGAGATAAAAAGTACGGACTTGACGGCAAACACGATAATATTGAAACAAAGGTTCATCCTGTATAATTAAAAAATATCACACTTTTAAACAGTGCTCTTGACGGGGCACTGTTTTTTAGTTATTATGTTATTAAAGAGAAATAAAACAGAAGGGGATGATATTATGAAAAAATTGTTATGTATGCTGATTTCAATCTTGTTTTTAATTACCGTATTTTCTCCGTTTGCAGTTTATGCAAATGTTAAATTCGGTAATTCAACGGTTGCTTCCGAAGAAAACAGCGACACACCGGATACGGATGTTAATTTTGATTTTTTCAATCCTGATGAAAAAACCGCAAAAGAAATGGAAAATACAATCATTCAGGGTTTGCTCTCAATGCAAAACAGAATTGATCTTGCAAAATATAAAATTCCCAAAACCCAGGCTGCCATTGTTATTTCTAATATTATAAACGGAAATCCGGATTTGTTTTTCGTTTCAACAAATATTGCGTACAGTTATAATACTACAACAAACTATATTGTAAGTTTTGTTCCCGCTTATGCCTTATCATCCGTTTCCGAAATAAACTCTGCCAAAATTTTGTTTAATAATGAAATGAACAAAATATTAGCCAAAACAAATGACGGTATGTCCGATTTGCAAAAAGCTTTAACGGTTCATGATTACATTTGTAATTTAGCTGTTTATCCAAATTTGAACAACGGAGATGAAGTTATTTATCATTCTGCTTACGGTTTTGTAAAAAACAGAAAAATTGTATGTGCCGGATATACATTAATGTACTCGGCTGTATTGAACAAACTTAATATTCCTACAAAATATGTCATTTCCGATTCTATGGAACATGCATGGAATACTGTGTATATAAATAATAATTGGTACAATGCGGATTTAACTTGGGACGACACTTCATTTTCGAATGTTGATACAAATACCATGGGCAGATTTTCTCACGAATATTTTTTAAAAAGCACATATGAATTTCAAACATACAAAGAACACACCGGTATGGCTTATCCCTACAATGTAGCTTGCACCGATTATTCATATGATGAAGCTTTTTGGAATAACTACACCTGCAATATTTTTACATATCAGAATTGTTATTATTATCTTGATTTAGATGCTTCAAATTTTTTGGTTAATATTATCAAAAGAGATGAAAAGGGAAATACTGCAATTTTGAATAATAAAAAATATCAATCTATTTATTTATCATATGGAAACGGAATGAAAGTTCCTTTAGGTCAAATAACAATGATTAATGATGTGTTGTATTTCAGTGCATCTTCGAATAATACCGCAACAATAAATTGCTATGACCTAAAAACAAACAAGGAATATAAAATAACAGAATTTGAAGGCTTAAGTGCCGGCTTGGGCGAACAGGATGGAGAATTGCAATACGCTATATTGAATAATGAAACAGTATACACTTCTGTAAAGCAACAGCCGATTTTTGATAATATTTATCCGTCAAATGTAAACAAATCCGATTACAGTCCTTATGTTGATATTAATCACGACGGCTATATTAACGCAAAAGATTATGTACAATTAAAAAAATAAACAAATTATTAACTTTAATCATTGACGAATGGAAAATTTTGTAGTAATATAGAAATGTTGAAATTATTTTAAATACGGGAGGGTATTATGAACGTATTGATTTTCGGCGGTACCGGTCTTCTTGGCTCGGCAGCTGCACAAATTTTTATTGACAGAGGACACAAGGTAAAGACTATTGCTCTTCCTCCTCTTCCGGAAGGTGCTCCGATTCCTAAAGAAATGGAAATTGAATTCGGTAACTTCCTTGAACTCACTGATGAAGAACTTGAAAAGGCTATGACAGGTATGGATGCTTTTGTTTATGCTGCAGGCGTAGACGAAAGAGTTGAATTCCCGGCTCCTGTATATGAAGCTTACAAGAAGTACAACATCGACCCTGTAGACAGATGCCTTGCTATGGCTAAGAAGTGCGGCGTTAAGCGTTGCGTAGTCCTTGGTTCATACTTTGCATGGCTCGCAAAAGAGCGTCCTGATATGAAGCTTTGCGAAAAGCATCCATATATTCGCTCAAGAATTGACCAGGAAAATACTGCTTTCAAATATGCCGATGATGATATGGGCGTAGCTGTTCTTGAACTCCCATATATTTTTGGCACTCAACCTGGTAGAAGACCTGTTTGGGTTATCCTTATTGAACAACTTCAAAGATTTGAAAAGATGCCTTTCACAATGTATCCAAAGGGAGGCACAGCAATGCTTACAGTTCGCCAGGTTGGTGAAGCTATCGTAGGTGCCGCAGAGCAAGTTAAGGGTGCAAGAGCATATGGTATTTCTTGCTACAACCTCACTTGGAGAGAATTCCTTAAGATTGTTTACAGAGCAATGGACGGAATTCCTGACAGAAAGATTGTTGATGTTCCTAAGTGGACATTCCAGGCTTTCGGTCTTGTTATGAGAAAAGACTATGCAAAGAGAAATGTTGATTCAGGTATCGATCCTGTAGGACTTGCAGACATCATGGGTATGAATCTCTTCATTCCAACAGATGATACAAAAGAACTCGGATGTACTCCTGACGACATCGAAGCAGCTATCTTTGATTCTATCTCACTTTCAAAGGCTTCATTCGAAGGCAAGGCTAAGCTCCTTGAAATGAAGGGCGAATAATTTAATTATTTACTGAATATAACGGATAGGGAAACCTGTCCGTTATTTTTATTGTAAAAAAATAAACCCAAGTAAAATACTTGAGTTTATAGAAATATCCACACATCCGCCTATGCCGAATATAACCTGCTGTTAAAGGCAGGTGGGCACCACCCAATAAATTTTGTGCTCCCAGCGTCCCGTAAAAACGGGGAGGTCTGCATTCCCATAAATCGGAGTCTGGTTCCCTAATTTATAATATTTGTTCGGGTTATTTAGGCAATAGGTTGTCGAGATGCGTAGACATTATTAGATTATGCATTAACCAAAAAACTATTACTGTTCAGGTTCAAAATATTCAACATCAAACTTTTCTTCAACTTTTGCCATAAGAATATCTGAAATTTGCTCATATTCCATTTCGTCTTGAATTTCTTCAAGATATTCGTCGCCGTTTTCATCTTCAACAACCTTGAGAATAATAACTTCATAATCGGCATCTACGATTTCTTCGGCTGTATCATGATATTCTGTAATAGCTACATAAACATCATCGTCTGTTTCGTATCTTTCAAGAAGTTCAAAAACGATTTCGTTACCGTCCTCATCTGTAACAGAGAGAAGGTCCGGCTCATAGATTTCTTCATTTTCCATATCTACACCCCATTTCTGTTCTTATTATAATATTAATATATAAATTAGTCAATAGGCAACATTCATTTGTGAGTTTTTACATATTTTTTAAAAAAAAGTTGAAAAAACTATTGACAATTAACAAAAAGTATGCTAATATTTAGTTGAACTTAAGGAAGAGTTCGATAATCGAAAGGAGGCTGGAGTTATGAAACTACAGATTGATACACCAGCCACCTATACAGTATCCCAATAGATAACGGAACTTTGACAGTCGCGGGTATTAAAACGGAATTAATCACCGGCTGAGATCTTATGAGATATTAATTAGTTATTGCAGGGTTGGGTAAATACTTGTAGGTGTCGGTAAAAGTTAATAGTAAGGATATATATGATTATCATCCTGCAGGTAATCAGAGTAGATGGCTCTTAAAACTCAAACAAATATTATTGTGAGGTAAACTCCAATGTACTAAATATTATCTTTTTAGATTAAAATCTATGATAAAGAGGTAAATTCCAATGGGCTAAATAATTTCAAATTGATTAGATTTGAGGTACGGTCCGATGTACAGATAAAAAGTAAATATAAATTAATTGCTCCCGGCTGAATCAGTCGGGAGTTATATTTTGTGTTGATGGTTGATGTATGAAAAAAGGAAGCGAAATTGTTCGCTTCCCGATTTTTATAATTTTGCAGCTTCCGATGCAACACCCAAAAGTGCAGAGTCACCGCCGAGTTTTGTTCTTTCAATTTTAACATTACGGAAATTTTCCATAAGTCGATTATATATTTTTCTGTCAATTAATTCAATAATATAATCTTCATTCATGATACCGCCGCCAATAACAATTAACGGAGGATTAAAGATATAGATTATATTTATTAAGCCGAGAATAATTTCATCAATCCATTTGTCGATTTCAGATCTTATTTCAGGTTTAGACATATTTTCTTTTTCAAATATTTGGAAAGCGTCAAGTGGTTCATCGGAAATTTTATTTACTGCATTAATCAAAGCATTGGCAGATGCATAACATTCAAAACAACCCTCGCCGCCGCAGGTGCATAGCTTACCACCCGCATGAGTAATCATATGACCGATTTCTCCGGCCGCAGATGTCGAACCTTTGTAAAGTTTATTGTTAAGATAAATCGCACCGCCTATACCTGTACCAAGGGCTAAACTTACAAAATCTGATTGACCTTTTGCCGCACCAAAACGAGCCTCGCCCAAAGCAACGGCATTTACATCATTTTCAACATATGTAGGTATTCCCGTTTTGTTTTCAATAATGCTTTTAACCATCATTCCGGTGTAATAGGGGATATTATCCGTTGAATAAACAACTATACCGTTTTTGCTGTCTACTTGTCCGGCAGTAGATATTGCAACACGGTCAATATTATCATAGCTTTCAATAATTTCAATTATTCTTTTTATAATAACCTGACCGCCTTCTTTGGCATTTGTAGGCACTTTCTTTTTATCTGAAAGTTCAAAGTTTTCATTACATACAGCGTACTTAATAAATGTTCCGCCAATGTCAAAACAGAGTATTTTCATGTTATTCCTCCAGTGATTTTACAAATCGTTTTGTAATATCCATAGGTCTGGTAATAGCAGTACCGCATACGGCACCGAATGCACCTGCTTTGTATACGGCCTTTAAATCTTCGGGGCACCAAATACCACCCTCTGCAATAACAGGCTTGTCAAGTTCGGTTGCATATCTGTGCACAAGCTCAACATCTGGAAGTTTTCTGCCTTTGGTATACGGAGTATATCCTGCCATTGTTGTACCGATTAAATCAATACCGAGCTCGGCGGCTTTTTTACCTTCTTCAAAACAAGAAGTGTCAGCCATAAAGAGTTGATTCGGATATTTTGCACGAACTTCCTTAAAAAATTCTTCAAATGAAACACCGTTCGGACGAGGACGGTTTGTTGCATCTGTTGCAATAATATCACATCCGATTTCAACAAGTGCATCAATTTCTTTCATTGTAGGAGTAATGTAAACATCGCTGTCATCGTATTCTTCTTTAATAATACCGATAATCGGTAAGTCAACTCTTTCTTTTATTGCCAAAATATCAACTATTGTATTTGCTCTGATACCTACGGCACCGCCGAGCATAGCTGCATATGCCATTTTGGACATAATGTAAGAGTCATATAACGGTTCGGTCTTTAATGCTTGACAGGAAACAATTAGACCGCCCTTAATTTGCTTTAAAATTTCTTCGTTATTCTTCATATTGTTAATTATATCAATTAATATATTACAATTCAACAATATTATTGAAAAAATTATAATTCTGTGATATTATTTATTAAAATATATAATTTGGAGAATTGTTATGAATCTTGAAAAATTTAAAGGTGTATTTGTTGCGCTCAATACAATATATGACGAAAACGATGAAGTAAATACTGAAGAAATAAAAAAGCTGGTTAAGGTCTATGAATCAAAAGGCGTAAAAGGTGTTTATGTTTGCGGTTCTACCGGTGAAGGATTTTTGCTTTCAACAGATGAAAGAATGAAAGTTGCCGAAGCCGTTAAAGAAGCCGTATCGGATAACTTTACGATAATTGTTCATGTTGGCTGTGCAGGTACAAAAGAGAGTATAAAACTTGCAAAGCATGCCGAAAAAATCGGTGTAGACGCTGTATCGGCTGTTCCGTCTGTATATTACCATCTATCACCGGCAAGCGTTGAAAAGCATTGGAACGGTATTATAGACTCAACAAACTTACCGTTTATTATCTACAATATTCCTCAGCTTACTTCATTTAATCTTCCGTTAGATTTGTTTAAAAAAATGGCTGCAAATCCAAAAGTAATCGGCATTAAAAATTCCGAAGAACCTGTTTATAATATGGAAAGATACAGAACTGCGGCAGGGGATGATTTTATAATTTTTAACGGCTCGGACGAGCAATTCCTCGGAGGCAGACTTATGGGTGCAAATGCAGGAATCGGCGGTACATACGGCACTATGCCTGAGCTTTTTGTAAAACTCGACAAATTAATTAACGAAAACCGTATCTCTGAAGCAAAAGAACTTCAATATAAAATTAATGATGTAATTTTTGATTTGCTCGCTTTGCCATCACTTTACGGTGCCGCAAAAAATGTTATTTCTCAAAGATTCGGCGTTAATGCAGGAATTCCGAGAAGTCCGTTTTTACCGGTTGATAATGATGAAAGAATTACAGCTATAGTAAACAAAATTGAAAAATATATTTCAGAAACAGGAGAATAATTATGAGTGATGAAATAAGAGAAGAACAACTTGACGCACCTCTTGTTGTACATAAAAAGTCCGATGCGTCTTATCAAGACGGCGGTATTAATGTTGACATGAACGAAACTCATATCGAAGAAGAAAAAAAGCCAACTCTCGAACGCCACAGATTCAAAAAAGACCCTAATAAAAAATCAAATAAAGCTCCTGTTGTTATTTTGATTATTGTTATTATTGCCGTTGTTTTTTGTGCTCTTTATTTTACGGGTAACATTTCATTCGGCAACAAAAGTGCAACAAAAACCACAACAGAAACCACTACCGAAACAACAACTTCTCTTGAAGAAGCATATGCCGGTACCATTGTAGTCAAAGGCACATATATTTTTGTTGATGCTCAAGAAGTTGACGGTATAGAAGGTCTTCAGGAAGCACTTAAATACACCGACAAATCAACCACAGCTTACAAAATTATTGATGAAAGTGCCGATTCAAACTTTCTTAACAATAATGTATTACCTCTTTTGTTGGATATGGGATTTTACGATAAAAATACCGAGATTGTTCACCAAGGTTACACCGGACTTATGGCTGCCGAAGAAACAACCACAGCTACAACTGCAACGGTTGCTCCTACAACTCAGGCACAACAAACAACACAAAACACAACAAAATAATATTTTATTTCAAGAGCCTCAATATGAGGCTTTTTGATTTTGTAAACAAATAGTTAATTTTGTAAATAATTTATTAACAAACAGTTGACTTGAATCGTCATGCTAAATATAATATATTTAATTATTACATAAGGGGTTTAAAATGTTAAAATCAATGACAGGGTTCGGCAGAGCCCAAAAAGAGACAGACGGTTATGTTATATCCGTTGAAATTAAATCGGTTAATCACAGATATTTCGAATTTTCATCAAGAGTTCCTCGACAATACGGTTTTCTTGACGAAAAGCTAAAATCTTTCGTCAACAGTAAGGTTTCCCGAGGAAAAATCGAATGCTATGTTTCTATTGAAGCACTTAATACAGATACAGCCGATGTTGTTGTTAATCACACTCTGGCTAATGCCTATGTTAACGCTCTTAAAGAAATAGCCGTAACCTATAACCTAAAGGATGATTACGGAGCTTCAACAATTTCTCGTTTTCCGGAAGTACTTGTTCTAAGAAAGTCTGAAGATGACGAAGAAAAGCTTTGGGGATATGTTAAAGATGTTTGCTCCGAAGCAATCGATAAGTTTATTGATATGAGAACCGTTGAAGGCTCAAAAATGAAAGACGATATTTATTCAAGAGGTCAATTCATTTTGGATTGTGTTTCATACATAGAAGAGCGTTCTCCTCAAACAGTTAAAGAATATAACGACAAACTTGTTGAAAGAGTTCACGAGCTGTTAGGCGATGTATCTCTTGATGAAAGCAGAATTCTGCAAGAGGTTGCAATTTACGCAGACAAGGTTGCGGTTGCCGAAGAAACGGTAAGACTTCGTTCTCATATTGAACAACTCAATACATTCATTTCATCCGATGAGCCTGTCGGAAGAAAAATGGACTTTTTGGTTCAGGAAATCAACCGTGAAACCAATACTATCGGTTCAAAAGCTAACGATGTTGACATTGCACGCAAGGTTGTTGATATAAAGGCAGAAGTTGAAAAAATCAGAGAACAAATTCAAAACATCGAATAATTGATATAATCGGAGAATCAAATGAATTTAGTCAATATAGGTTTTGGAAACTTGATTAATGCGGACAGAGTTATTTCCATTATCTCTCCCGAAAGTGCACCGGCTAAAAGGCTTGTGCAAAAAGGGAAAGAAGACGGAACACTTATTGACGCAACTCACGGACGAAAAACAATGAGTATCATTATTACCGACAGCGACAATGTGGTTTTAAGTTATATGGACTTAAAGCAAATTGCCGCACGCTTTGGTGTGGAGGTGCAAAATGACGAATAACAAAGGTTTGCTTATAATTTTATCTGCACCGAGCGGATGCGGTAAAGACACTGTATTTAAAGCAATCAAAGAATTAAGGAACGATGTTGTTGAATCTATTTCGGCAACAACCCGTAAGCCGAGAGAAGGGGAAATTGAAGGAGTTAATTACTACTTCAAATCCGAATCGGATTTTCAGCTTATGGTTGTAAATGACGAACTTCTTGAGTATGCAAGGTACAATAATTGCTACTACGGCACACCTGTTTCCGAGGTTGAAAAAGCAATCAATGACGGCAAAATATGTTTTCTTATCATTGATGTCCAGGGAGCACAAAGCATTTTAAAGGTTCGCCCTGATGCCATTTCAATATTTTTATTGCCACCGAGCTTAGATATTCTTGAAAAAAGGCTTATAAACCGCTCAACGAACGACAGCGAGGATGTCAAAAACCGTATGAAAATAGCACAGAGGGAAATTGATATGGCACCTCTGTACAAATACACTGTAGTTAATGATGATTTGGACGAATGTGTAAATAATATAAATAATATAATAAACAAAGAGTTATTAACTCTTAACAGTAAGGAGATAAAGTAATGTTCAATCCGGATTTAAAGAAAATGTTAAAAAATGTAAACAGTAGATACAGTCTTGTTGTAGGTACTGCAAAAAGAGCAAGAGAAATCAGAGATGAAGCAGTAGAAAACGATACTATTCTTAATGAAAAAACCGTTTCTACAGCTATTGAAGAAATTTGGGACGGCAAGTATGTAATCGAAGAGCCGGACGAAATTAAATCAAAATAATGAAATCACTTGTAGCAACCGTTGCGGTTGATAACACTTTTTTCAGTTTTGATACAGATTACAGTTACCGTGTACCTAATGAATTTTACAAATTTGCTCAAATCGGTTCAAAGGTAACAGTTCCTTTTGGCAGAGGAGATAAATCAAGAGATGGAATTATTGTCAATCTCTATGAAGATTCTTCCGTTGGGCTCAAAGAAATTAAAACTGTTGAAGAAAAAGTGCTTACCGACGAAATGGTTAAACTCGCTTTATGGCTTAAGGAAAGGTGTTTTTGCACAACTTATGATTGCCTAAAACAAATGCTGCCAAGAAAATACGGCATATTAAAATCTAAATCCGAAAGGATGGTAAGACTTGCCGTTAACGACGAAGGCATACTTTCAAATGTCACAAAAAAGCAAAAAACAGTATGTGATTTATTACTCGACATCGGTTCTGCAGGTGCAAACGAAGTTTGTGAATTTTGCAGCGTAGGTATATCCGTTCTTAAAAATTTGGAAAAAAACGGAATAATCGAGTTTTATTCCAGAGAAATTTACCGCAATCCGTATGAAGGTAAAACAGCTACAGATAACAGTAATATTATACTTTCCGACGAGCAACAAAAAGCTTATCAAATCAATAAAAAAATGCTTGGCTCCGGCAAAACGGGGCTTCTTTTCGGTATAACAGGAAGCGGAAAAACTCAAATTTATTTGAAACTTATTGACGATGTAATAGGCGAAAATGGAGATGTAATTGTTCTTGTTCCCGAAATTGCACTTACTCCGCAAACTATGAATATATTTCATAAACGGTACGGAGATAAAGTCGCCGTCATTCACAGCGGTCTTTCTTTAGGCGAAAGAAATGACGAATATAAACGAATTGACAGAGGTATTGCAAAAATTGTAGTTGGCACAAGGTCGGCTGTATTTGCCCCTGTTCATAATCTCGGGCTTATTGTTATGGACGAAGAACAGGAGCAGACATATAAATCCGAACGCACACCTCGTTATAATGCCAAAGATGTTGCAAGATTCAGAGCCAAGTATAATAATGCTTATTTTCTTATGTGCTCCGCTACGCCATCGATAGAAACATACAGCAATGCATTGAATGGTAAATATACCCTTTCAACCGTAACTCAAAGATACGGCGATGCTGTTTTGCCCAATGTTATCACTGTTGATATGAAAAACGAGATGAAAAGCGGCAACAAAAGCCCTATTTCATCAATACTTCTTCATCATTTAACAGAAACAATTGATAACGGCAAACAAGCAATTTTGCTGATTAATCGCAGGGGATATAACACATTTATAGCTTGTAATGAATGCGGACATGTTATAACCTGTCCTAACTGCTCTATATCTCTTACATACCACAGCTTTAATAATCGCTTGGTTTGCCATTATTGCGGTTTTACAAAAAAACTTGATAACATATGTCCCAAATGCGGAAGTGAAGAAGTTAGATACAGTGGATTCGGCACACAGCGTATTGAAGAAGAATTGCAAGCACTTTTGCCAAACGCAAAAATTTTGCGAATGGACGCCGATACTACGACTGCAAAGTTTTCTCACGAAAAACTTCTTGAGCAATTTGCAAATAAGGAATACAATATTTTAATCGGTACGCAGATGGTTGCAAAAGGGCTCGATTTTGAGGATGTAACGCTTGTGGGAGTTGTTAATGCAGATAATTCTCTGTATGACCAAAACTACACAGCAAGTGAGCGTTCCTTTGACCTGATAACACAGGTTGTCGGCAGAGCCGGTAGGCGTGATAGTTCAGGAACTGCGATTATTCAAACGATTAATCCGCAAAATGAAACTATCGATTTTGCCTCGCGTCAGGATTATATCGGTTTTTATAACAATGAAATTATGATGCGTAAGCTTATGATTTATCCGCCGTTTTGTGACATTTATTCTGCAACCTTTACAGGTGAAAACGAAAATACGGTTGCACTGTGTTCAAAAGCGTTTTTTGACCTTCTTGTGGCATATAACAGCGATGAATACAAGGATATTAAACTTGTTGTCTTAGGCCCTACGGCGGCAAAGATTTCAAAAATAAACAATACATACAGATACCGTTTGGCAATTAAGTGTAAAAATTCACAAAGAATTCGTCAAATGATAACAAAAATCTTAAAAGATGTTAACAAAGATAAGGTATATTCCAAGGTAAGCATTAGTATTAGCTTAAATCCACCGGATATATCATAAAAAGAGGAAGAATTATGGCTTTAAGAAATATTGTTGAAATAGGTGATCCTGTTTTAAATAAAAAATGCAGAAAAATTGAAAAGTTTGATGACAAACTTTCAACTCTTATTGATGATATGTTTGAAACAATGTATGATGCAAACGGAGTCGGTCTTGCCGCTCCGCAGGTCGGTATGCTCAAAAGAGTTGTTGTTATTGACTGTGGAGACGGTCCTATAGAACTTGTTAATCCTGAAATAACAATGACAGAGGGCGAACAAATGGAATCTGAGGGTTGCTTGTCTGTTCCCGGCAAATACGGTGTTTGCAAGCGTCCTGCCAAAGTTCAGGTTAAAGCTCAGGACAGGACCGGTAAGTGGCACATCTATACAGGAGAAGAACTGAAAGCAAGATGTTTCTGCCACGAAATCGATCATCTTGACGGAATTCTATTTGTATCAAAAGTAATTGGAAAGTTGGAAGGCTGATGAAAATAGTTTTTATGGGTACTCCGGATTTTGCTGTACCTTGCCTTGAAAAGTTAATCGAAGCAAAGCACGAAGTTGCAGCCGTTTTTACTCAGCCTGATAAACCGGTTGGCAGAAAACAGATTTTAACTCCACCGGATGTTAAGGTGTGTGCCCAAAAGCACAATATTCCTGTTTATCAACCGGAAAAAATCAAAGGCTCAAATTCTGCCGATATAATCAAAGAAATTGCACCTGATGTAATCATTGTTGTGGCATACGGTAAAATTTTACCAAAAGAAATTCTTGAAGCCGCACCACACGGTTGCATAAATGTTCACGCTTCACTACTGCCGCTATACAGAGGTGCAGCACCTATTCAATGGGCTGTTCTCAACGGCGACAAAGAAACAGGCGTTTCTATTATGCAAATGGATGAGGGTCTTGATACAGGTGATGTATTATATGTTGAAAAAACCGAAATAGGCGAAAATGAAACAAGCGCAGAACTTTTTGAAAGATTGTCCGTAATAGGTGCAAATGCACTTGTCAAAACTCTTGACATGATAAAAAAAGGTACGGTTGTTGCCACAAAACAATCTGATATAGAATGTGAATATGCATCAATGATTAACAAGTCAATGTGTCCGATTAATTGGAACGAATCGGCAGATAGAATTCATAATCAGGTTAGGGGACTTCAAACTTGGCCGGTGGCAACTACCACAGTTAATACTAAAAGCTTAAAAATTCACAAAACCGTTCATACAGACATTACCGCAAATAAAGCCGGTGAAATTGTAGATAATAAGAACAGACTTGTTGTCTGCTGCGGTGATGGCCATTGCCTTGAAATTCTTGAGCTTCAGCTTGACGGTAAAAAAAGAATGGACACAAAGTCATTCCTTCAAGGCAATAATATTGAACTCGGTACTGTTTTAGGAGAGTAATTAAATTATGGGATATTATATGATGTACTATATGACAGGATTTATTATGATTCCTGTGTTCATTTTTGCATTGATTTGTCAGGCAAGCGTAAAAAAGAACTTTAATAGATATTCATCAGTCATCAGTCGTTCGGGAATGACAGGAGCCGATGCCGCATGGCGACTTTTACAGTTAAACGGAATCAATGATGTAAAGATTAAAAAGATTTCCGGCTCATTAACCGATTATTATGACCCAAGAACAAAAGAAATATGCCTAAGCGAAGATGTTTTTGATTCGCGTTCCATTGCTGCTATCGGTGTTGCTTGCCACGAAGCGGGTCACGCCTGCCAACATGCCGAAGGATATTTTCCGCTTAAAATCAGAAATTTTGTAATCCCGGTTACCAATATCGGGTCTTCTCTTGGCATTCCTCTTTGTTTAATCGGTATGTTTATCCGTTCCGAAACGGTTGCATATATCGGAATTATTTTGTATTGTTTTGTTGCAGTTTTTCAACTTATAACATTACCAGTTGAATTTAATGCGAGCAGAAGAGCCCTTGAAACTATAGAATCAAATCATTTTATGACAGACGAGGAATATTTAGGTGCCAAAAAAGTGCTTACTGCTGCCGCATTAACATATGTTGCCGCTTTAGCTTCTGCTCTTGCAACAATATTCAGACTTTTACTTGTGGTAAACGGCGGTAACAGACGATGAAAAACAGCAGACTTACGGCGTTTGATATTATTTACGATATTTTTAAAAACGGAGCTTACTCAAATATAGCTGTTGAAAAAGGTTTGACCGAAGTTGAAGCGAAAGACAAAGCATTTGTTTCAAGGCTTGTTTACGGTGTTACAGAACGCAAAATAACTCTTGATTATTTTGTTAATAAATTTCTTAATTCTAAAACTAAACCAAAAGTTAGATTTTTACTTTATCTCGGTGCATATCAAATACTTTTTATGGACAAGGTACCGGATGCAGTTGCCGTTTATGAAACTGTGGAACTTGCCGATTTAATCGGTCTTTCATATTATAAAAAGCTTATAAATGCCGTATTACATAAAATAATCGATAATAAGAATGAACTTGAAGATACAGAGGATTGGAGTATTAAATTTTCGTGTCCGTCGCATTTAATTAATATGTGGAAAAAGATGTACGGAGAGGAAAAAACGCTCTCTATTCTTAATGTTGTTAATAACAGACCTCCTGTTTTTGCAATACCAAACAGAAAATTTGTTGATGAAGGCGAACTTCAATATGAATTTTTAGATGCCGGCGTTGACTGCGAAATTTACAACGATGTTGTAAAAATTAACTCATCTTTTGATTTAAGCAGTATAAAAGCTTTTAAAGACGGACTTTTCTATATAGAAGATTTCAGTTCATATTCCTGTGCAAAAGCCCTTGATTGTACAAACGGAGAAACCGTACTTGATATTTGTGCAGCCCCGGGAGGAAAAACATTCACAATGGCTCAATCTGGAGCAAATGTTTATGCCTTTGATTTATATGAACACAGAGTTGATTTAATAAAGAAATCAGCCGAAAGGCTTGAACTTTATAATATAAAAACAGCAGTTAATGATGCTTTGGTATATAACGAAAAAATACCTTTTGCAGATAAAATTTTGTGTGATGTTCCGTGCAGCGGTTTCGGTATAATCAGAAGGAAGCCCGAAATAAGATACAAAAATCTTGACGATATAAAGGCTTTACCACAAATCCAATACGATATTTTAAATACATCATCAAAATATTTAAAAGTTAACGGCAGAATTATATATTCTACCTGCACTCTTAATAAAAAAGAAAACGAAATGGTTGTTGAAAAGTTTTTACAAAATAACGGTAATTTCAAATTATTAAATGAAGTTACCGTATTTCCGAGTGAATGCGGCGGCGACGGATTTTTCTATGCACTTATGGAAAAGATAAATGACTGATATTAAATCACTTACATTTGATGAACTTAATAGCGAAATAAATTCAATAGGTCTGCCTAAATTCAGAACAGGGCAGATCTATTCGTGGTTACACGAAAAGGGCGTTGGTTCCTTTGACGAAATGACAAATCTCTCAAAAGATTTAAGAGAAAAATTGAAGCAGAATTATTTCATACCGTCAGTTAAAATCGAAGACAAGTATGTTTCAAAAATTGATGACACCGTTAAATACCTTTTTAAATTATACGATGAGGAATATGTAGAAGCTGTTATTATGAAATATAAATATGGATATACTATTTGTATTTCTTCACAGGTCGGTTGTAAAATGGGATGTAAATTCTGTGCGTCTACACTTGCAGGATTTAAACGCAATTTACTTCCTGCGGAAATGGAATCTCAGCTACATATTGCACAAAAGGATTTGAATATAAGAATTTCTCGTATTGTTCTTATGGGTATCGGCGAACCGCTTGACAATTATGACAATGTTATAAAGTTTATAAAAACAGTTAATAATGACAAAGGGCTTAATATATCTATGCGTGACATAACGCTTTCCACCTGCGGTATAGTGCCTAAAATGTACGATTTGGCAAACGAACAAATGCCTATAACTTTAACACTTTCATTACACGCACCAAATGATAAAATCCGCTCTTCCATGATGCCCGTAAATGATAAGTGGGGTGTTGACGAGGCTATTGCAGCATGCAAAAATTTTGCCGACAAGACAGGCAGAAGAGTATCATTTGAATACACACTTATAAACGGTGTCAACGATACCGAGGAATGTGCAAAAGAATTAGCCTCAAAACTTGCCGGAATGCTTTGTCATGTAAATTTAATACCTGTAAACGATGTTGAAGAAAGAGGAAATGTACGCTCAACGGATAAATCAATTAAAAATTTCTGTGAAGCCTTGTATTCACTCGGAATAAATGCTACAATAAGAAGAACGCTCGGTTCGGATATTAATGCTTCGTGCGGTCAGTTAAGACGCAAGAAGAATGAAGGTGAAATCCAATGAAAATAGTTGCTAAAACAGACAAAGGATTAGTCAGAGAAAATAATCAGGACGCATATGCAGTCGGTGAACTTCCCGGTGAAGTTGCATGGGCTGTTGTTTGTGACGGAATGGGCGGTGCTGCAGGCGGTAATATTGCTTCTGCTCTTGCCGTAAAAGTAATAAGCGATAAAATTACTTCGTCATATAACGAAAGAATGCGTGATTCCTCAATTAAAAATCTACTTGACTCCGCCATTGCTGCGGCAAATATTGAAGTGTACGATATGGCATACTCAAGACCCGATTTAAAAGGAATGGGTACAACTGTTGTTGCCGTAGTGGTAAGAAACAATGTGGCATATATTGCTCATGCGGGTGACAGTAGAGCCTATTTGGTAAACAAAAACGGAGTTGAACAAATCACCGTTGACCACAGTCTTGTTCAAAATCTTGTTGACAGAGGCGAAATTACAAAAGAAGAAGCTGAGCATCACCCAAACAAAAATGTAATTACACGAGCACTTGGTGTAGATAAAAGAATTGATGTTGATTTTTCAGAAGTTGACATGTATGAAAATGAAACATTGATTTTATGCACCGACGGTTTGAGTAACTGCGTAAATAATTCGGAATTGGCTGAAGATATAAAAGACGGCCAATATTATGCGTTTGCAGACAGATTGGTTAAAAGAGCAAACAGAAACGGCGGAAATGATAATATTACGGTTGTAGCAATCGCAATTTGAAATATATTTAGGAGAAAATATGGATAACTATGTTGGTAAAAGATTAGACGGAAGATATGAAATTCAGGAAATAATCGGCGTAGGCGGTATGTCTGTTGTTTATAAAGCATACGACAATGTAGACGACAGAATAGTTGCCGTAAAAATACTAAAAGAAGAATTTTTAAATAACGATGATTTTAAACGCAGATTTAAAAATGAATCAAAAGCTATTGCACTTTTGTCACATGAAAATATTGTTAAGGTTTATGATGTAAATTTCGGCGAAAAGCTTCAATATATCGTTATGGAATATATCGACGGAATTACGCTTAAAGAATTTATAAATAAGCAAGGCTCAATCACTTGGAACGATGCACTTTTCTTTATGACGCAGATTTTAAGAGCAGTTCAACACGCACATGACAAAGGTATTGTTCACCGTGACATAAAGCCTCAAAATATCATCCTGCTTCCAAACGGCAACTTAAAGGTTACCGATTTCGGTATTGCAAGATTTTCCCGTTCGGATACAAAAACTCTTACGGAACAAGCTATCGGTTCCGTTCACTATATTTCACCGGAACAAGCTAAAGGTGAATATACTGACGAAAAGGCAGATATTTATTCAATTGGCGTTGTACTTTACGAAATGCTTTCGGGCAAGGTTCCGTTTGAAGCGGACAGCGCCGTATCGGTTGCACTTATGCAAGTAAACTCCAATGCCGAAGATTTGAGAAAAATTAATCCCGATATTCCTTTGGGACTTGAGCAAATTTGCATGCATGCTATGCAAAAAAATCCTGCAGACAGATATCAATCCGCAACGGAAATGCTTCTTGACATAGAAGAAATTGTTAAAGATCCAAATAAAACATTCGATTATGTAAATAACGAGGTTGTACCTGAACCGTCACAGGAAATTGAACCGATAATTGATACTTCCGATGAATATGACGAAGAAGAACCCGAATATGACGATTCTTCAAGAAAGAAAAAGATAACCGTAGCGATTATAACAGGTCTTGTTGTTTTAATTGCGGCAATCGTTGCAATTATTATGATGTTCACATCGGGCTTTAATACCAAAACTCAAAAGCTTGAAAACTTCGTCGGTTTCTCTTATGATCAACTTCAGGATAACAGTTCATATAATTACGAATTCATTGCAGAATACAAAAAATCCGATCAGTACGATCCCGGAACGGTCATTAAACAATCTCCCGAAGCCGGTTCAAAGGTTATGCAAGGCTCAAAGGTTACTTTGATTGTTGCTTCATCGGATAAAGATATAACTATGCCGAATGTATACGGTTTGTCTCTTGAATTGGCAGAACAAAGCTTACAACTTGAAGGTTTGTCCAACTTCAAAACTATGAACATAGCAAGTGATAATGTTGAAGAAGGAAAAGTAATATATACCGACCCTAAAGCAACAAGCATTGTATCGGCGGAACAGGAAGTAACAATTTATGTTTCTGCAGGTCCGACAACTACCGTTATTGAAACGTTAACTGTCCCGGATGTATCAGGTCTTACTCAAAGCGGAGCAAGAGCATTCCTTGAAAAATTCGGTTTTACAAACATTTCTTTTGTAACACAAGACAATGCAATCAAAAAAGGTGTTGTTATTTCACAAAGTCCGGCTGTCGGTTCAAAGGCAAAGACTACCGATTCAATAAAGGTAATTATCAGTTCGGGCATTACAACCACTTCTGCTCAGGCAGTTAAATATTCTGTGGGAATTAAACTTCCGATGGTTCAAAATTATGACGGCTCTTTTGTAACCGACACATTGATTGTTAAACTCGGAAAAGACACATATTCAAGCCGTAAAGTAACACTCGACGGTAATTCGATTCCTATCGATATTACTGCAGAGAACGGAAAAGCACAAAATATTAAAGTTTCTCTTAAATCAACGGGTGTAACCGAAACTAAGCACATTGACGGCAAAAAATCCGAAGACATTAACATTGATTTTTCAGCCGCAACAAACACAACTACAGTTGAATCATCGCAGACTACAACGTCTGCAACCTCAACTGAAGCAAACAATTGATGAACATTTCAACGGCGACACCCTCGCCGTTGATGTTATTTGAGAAGAAACATATGACAAAAGGAAAAATTATCAAAGGTATCGGCGGCTTTTATTATGTCGATGCCGACAATGAAATATATGAATGTAAGGCAAGAGGAAATTTCAGAAAACAAAAGATTACTCCGCTTGTAGGCGACAATGTTGAAATAAGCATAAACGATAAATCTGAGAACACGATTGATACAATATATCCTCGTAAGAATGAGCTTGTCAGACCACCGCTTGCCAATCTCGATCGACTTTTTATTGTTGCATCACTTGTAGATCCAAAAATCAATACAACAATAATCGATAATTTAATCGCTATTGCCGAATTTAAAAAAATTGAACCGGTAATCGTTATTACAAAAACCGATTTAGACAACAGCGCCGATGAATATAAATCCATTTATGAAAAAGCAGGATTTAAAGTGGTTATTTGCAACAATACAACAGGTGAGGGGGCAAACGAAATTCTCAGCCTTTTAAACGGCAAATGCTCTGCTTTTACAGGTAATACAGGTGTTGGAAAATCCACATTGCTCAATAATATTTTTCCGAATTTGGATTTAAAAACGGACGAAACAAGTAAAAAATTAGGCAGAGGTAAACACACAACCCGTCATTGTGAACTTTTTAAATTCGACAACGGATATATAGCCGATACACCCGGTTTTTCTTCTTTGGAATTTAAACAATGCGAAAAAATACTCAAAGATGATTTGCCGTATTGCTTCAGAGAATTTGAAGAATACATAGGACAGTGCAAGTTTTCAACCTGTTCACATACAAACGATAAAGGCTGTGCAATTATTGAAGCTGTAAATGACGGTAAAATCAGTAAATCACGACATGAAAGTTATGTTTCAATGTACAACGAGGTTAAAAATATAAAAGAATGGGAACTCAAATAAAAAAATGTACAATAATATCGGGTGCACCCGATGACGATATTGAATTTTTAAAAGATAATATTGATAAAAATTCGTATATCATCTGTGCCGATTCAGGATATAAAAATTGTATCAAATCAGGATTTAATCCGGATTTGATCATAGGAGATTTTGATTCCTCCGAAAGACCCGATATTGATTGCGAAATTATAACGCTTGAAGTTGAAAAGGCTTTTACAGATTCATTTCATTGCGTTATGGAAGCTGTGAAAAGGGGATACAGTGAAATTCAAATTTTCTGTGCCATCGGCTCACGAATGGACCATACATATTCAAACATTCTTTCACTTGATTACTGTCTAAAACACAATGTAAAATGCTGTATTATTAATAGAAAAAACAGAATTTCACTTATTAAAGACAAAGGTATAATCAATAAGGAATATGACAATTTTTCTTTGTTTGCTTATCTTTCCGACTGCAAAAATGTCAGAATTAAAGGAGCATATTACACGGCAGGATTTTATGGCAAAGATTCTATAGACATAAATCAAAGCGACCAATTTGCTCAAAGCAATTATGTTAGCGAAGATTTTGCCGAAATCACACTTGATTCGGGAACGCTTTTGTTAATTGAAAGTAACGATTAAGTAACTTTTGCATATGTTATAGTAAGCACAGATGCTACGGAGGTGTTTGCTATGAAAAAAATGTGCAAGAAAGATTATTTGTGGATTGCTTTCGGTCTTGGCTGTGTTATGGCATGTTGTCTGCCTGCCGTATGGGTGACACGAATTCTTGCAATAGCAGTCATTATCCTCGGAATTATAATCTGTTGCAGAAAGTAGGGGGAGAAAATGAAAGTAATACTTATCAAAAGTCCAAAACTTTTAGCACCGATATTACGAACAATTTTTAAAGTGAAGAAAATAAATTACGAAGACTAAAAGGGCGTGAAAACGCCTTTTTATTTTTTAGTATTGAAATATATTTCTATTTATTATATAATATTATAAATATTTTTAAGGATTTAATATATGAATAACTATATTGATTTAAATAATTTTGAGGATATTCCGGTTGTTCCGCTTCGCGGACTTGTGGTTTATCCAAATATGAGCCTGCATTTTGATGTAGGAAGAAAGAAAAGCATTGCGGCTCTTAACGAAGCGATGGACACGCATCAAATGATTTTCCTTGTTTCTCAAATTGATTCAACGATCGAAGACCCAACAGAAAGAGATGTGTTTGAAGTCGGCGTAATTTGTAAAATTAAGCAAATGATTAAGATACCGAATTCATCAAATCTTCGTGTAATTGTTGAGGGTGTTTCAAGGGCAAGCATTGTAACAATGTATACCGAGGGTGACCATTTTAATGCTGTTGTTGACAGAGCACCGATTTATGATGTTGAAGAATCTCCGGAAAATTCCGCATACATCAGAACAGTTAAAAAAGAATATGAAATATATGCTTCAATGTTTAAAAAGATTTCAAACGAAGTTGTGGCAAAAATTGTTTGCTGTGAAAACATTGATGAACTTACAGACTATATTTGTGAAAACAGCTTTTTCTCATTTTCGGACAAGCAGGCAATGCTTGAAGAGTTCAATCCGGAAGAGAGAATTAAAAAGCTTGTTGTTCTTTTGAAAAAAGAAACGGCTTCGCTTGAAATTGAAGCTGAAATTCAAGAAAAACTTCAAAAGGAAATAGATAAAAGTCAAAGAGAATATTACCTTCGTGAAGAAATGAAAGTAATTTCGGATGAACTTGGCGACAGCGAAACACCTGTTGAAGAAGCAGACGAATACAAAGCTAAAGTAAACAATCTGAAATGTACCGATGAAATAAAAGCAAAGCTTCTCAAAGAATGTGATAAATTTGTGAAAATGCCATCGGGTTCTCATGAGGGAACGGTTGTCAGAACATATCTTGACAAATGCCTTGAAATTCCTTTCGGCAAATATTCAAAAGACAGAATAAATTTTGAAAAGTCAAGAAAAATTCTCGATGCTGACCATTACGGACTTGATAAAGTTAAAACAAGAATTATCGAATCTCTCGCCGTGTTAAAAAGAAATCCGCAATACAACGGTCAAATCATATGTTTATACGGTCCTCCGGGCGTGGGAAAGACAAGTATTGTTAAATCCCTTGCGAAGTCAATGAACAGAAAATATGTTCGTATCGCTCTTGGCGGCGTTCATGATGAAGCAGAAATAAGAGGCCACAGAAAAACATATATCGGTTCAATGCCGGGCAGAATTATGCAGGCGATTATCGACGCAGGAACAATGAATCCGATTGTATTGCTTGATGAAATAGATAAAGTAGGAAACGATTATAAAGGTGACCCGTCATCGGCTCTTTTAGAAGCTTTAGATCCTGAACAGAATAACTCATTTAATGACCATTATATTGATTTTCCTGTAGATTTAAGCAAGGTTTTATTTATTACAACGGCAAATGATACTTCAACTATTGCCGCACCGCTTTATGACAGAATGGAAATTATTGAGCTTAACTCCTATTCTGTTGAAGAAAAGTTCAATATTGCAAAGCTTCATTTGGTTAAGAAAGAAATGAAAAAGCACAATTTATCAGCTCGTGAGTTCAAAATAACCGATGATGCAATTTACAAAATTATTGAATGTTACACAAGGGAAGCAGGTGTTCGAAGCCTTGAAAAGAACATTGCAACCCTGTGCAGAAAAGCAACTCTTGAACTTGAAAGCGGTAAAAAATCGTTTAAGGCTACCGATAAAAATATTTCAGACTATTTAGGAATAGAAAAATACTCAAAAGATGAAATACCTGACGAAAATCAAATCGGTGTTGTTAACGGACTTGCTTGGACACAGGTCGGCGGAACAATGCTTCCGATAGAAATATCTGCGCTTGACGGTTCAGGTAAAATCGAACTTACAGGTAATCTCGGTGATGTTATGAAAGAAAGTGCCAAAACCGCAGTAAGCTATGTAAGAAGCAAATCCGAACAATACGGTATTAAATCGGACTTCTACAAAACAAAAGACATACATATTCATGCACCTGAAGCTGCAATTCCAAAAGACGGTCCGTCTGCGGGTCTTGCAATCACAACCGCACTTGTAAGCGAGCTTACGGGTATCCCTATCAAAAAGAATATTGCTATGACCGGTGAAATTTCACTTAAAGGTAAGGCGCTACCTATAGGCGGTTTAAAAGAAAAATCGATGGCTGCTTACAAAGCAGGCTGCGATACTGTAATTATTCCAAAGGACAACTTCAAAGATTTGGCGGAAATAAGCACAGAAGTTAAAACATCGGTTAGGTTTATTCCCGTAACCTCATTTGACGAGGTTATAACTCAGGCACTTGAATATATGCCCAAAAAAGATAAAAAACAAAATGTAATAATAAAATCAGATGAATCTGTTTCATCGGTGGTGACACAGTAATATGAATTATAACAAAGCAGAATTTGAAAAGTCATATGGCATATCAAGCCAACTTCCGCCAAGCGATATTACTGAAATCGCTTTTGCCGGCAGGTCAAATGTAGGTAAAAGTTCGTTGTTAAACAAATTGTTCAACAGAAAATCGTTGGCAAGGGTAAGTTCGGTTCCCGGAAAAACAATTACAATCAATTTTTATGATGTTGACGGATATAAATTTGTCGATCTTCCGGGTTACGGCTACGCAAAACTCAGTAAATCAGAGCGTGATCGTTTCGGTGAACTTATGGAAGGTTACTTTCAAAGCGGAAGAAACATAAAACTTGTTGTTCAACTTGTTGATATGCGTCATAAACCGTCACAAGACGATTTTGGTATGATTGACTTTATGAAACAAATGAACATACCGTTTATTGTAGTTTGCACAAAGGCGGACAAATTGAAAGTCAAAGAGTTTAAAAAAAGAGAACAGGAAATTAAAGAAGAACTGTCTATGGTAGACAGCGATTTGATTATTCCGTTTTCTTCACAAAACGGGCTCGGACTTGATAAAATTAAAATGTTAATTGAAAAATCACTTACCGATTAAAAGTGATTTGAGGAGGATAAAATGAATAAAACACCATTTCTTTCATTAGAAAAAGCACAGGAAATCATCAAAGAATACCCTACACCTTTTCACATTTACGATGAAAAGGGAATAAGGGAGAATGTTAAAGCTCTTAAAGAAGCTTTTGCATGGAATGAAGGCTATAAGGAATATTTTGCGGTAAAAGCCACTCCAAATCCTTTTTTGATTAAAATTTTGCAGGAATACGGTTGTGGTTGTGACTGCTCATCAAAAACAGAACTTATGATGGCAAAAACAATCGGTGCAACAGGCGATGATATTATGTTTTCATCAAATGACACTCCTGTTCAGGAATTCAAATATTGTAATGATTTGGGCGGTATCATTAATCTTGATGATATCACACATATTAAAGCTGTAGAAAAAGCTTGCGGCAAACTTCCTAAAAAAATGAGCTGTCGTTACAATCCGGGCGGACTTTTCAAAATCAGCAATGATATTATGGATAACCCGGGCGACGCAAAATACGGTATGACAACAGAGCAAATATTTGAAGCTTTTAAGATTATGAAAGAAAAGGGTGTTGAAGAATTCGGTATTCATGCATTCCTTGCTTCAAATACAGTAACAAATGATTACTATCCAATGCTTGCAAAGGTTCTTTTTGAACTTGCTGTTGAGCTTAAGGAAAAAGTTGGCGTACATATTGGATTCATCAACCTTTCAGGCGGTGTCGGTATTCCTTACAGACCTGACCAAGAACCAAACGACATCAGAGTTATTGGTGAGGGCGTTCACAAGGTATTTGACGAAGTACTTGTTCCTGCCGGAATGGGTGATGTTAAGCTTTGCACAGAACTCGGCAGATTTATGATGGGTCCTTACGGTGCTCTTGTAACAACCGCAATCAACGAAAAGCACACTCACAAAGAATATATCGGCGTTGACGCTTGTGCAGTTAACCTTATGCGTCCGGCAATTTACGGTGCATATCATCATATTTCGGTTTTGGGCAAAGAAAACGAAGAATGCAACACAAAGTATGATGTTACCGGCTCTCTTTGCGAAAACTGTGATAAGTTTGCTATTGACAGAATGTTGCCTAAGATTGATATGGGAGATATTCTTTACATTCACGATACCGGTGCACACGGCTTTTCAATGGGCTATAATTATAACGGAAAGCTCAAGAGTGCAGAAATTCTCCTCTGTAAAGACGGCTCATACAAACTCATCAGAAGAGCAGAAACCCCAAAGGATTATTTTGCAACATTTGATTGCTTTGATTTTTACGATGAATTAATCAAAGAATAATTATATTTTTAGCGGCAGGAAAATTTCTTGCCGCTTTTTTTAAATTTTGCTTTACTATCACGATTTAATGTGTTAAAATATTAGCATACTAAAGACGGAGGCTTACTTATGAATAATAAACTGCATAATAAAAATGTGGATTTTTTGTTTAAGGCCATTTTGGCTCTTGAAAATACAGAAGAATGTTATGACTTTTTTGAAGATTTATGTACCGTTCAAGAGTTAAAAACTCTCAGTCAACGCATTGTTGTTGCAAAAATGCTTTCGGAAAAATGTGTTTACACGGATATTGTTGACCAAACAGGTGCTTCAACAGCCACAATCAGTCGTGTAAACCGTTCTCTCCAGTACGGTTGTGACGGATACGATAAAATTTTTGAAAGAATCAACGAAAACGAAAACAATGAGTAGTTATCAAACTTTTGCTTATCTTTATGACGAACTGACTCAAAATGTTGAATACGAAAAAAGATGCGATTACATTCACTCGTTTTTTGAAAACAACAACATAAAATTGGGCGTTATTTTGGATTTGGCTTGCGGAACAGGATCTATGAGTATACCTTTTATAAAAAAAGGGTATAACATTATAGGTATTGATTGCTCAGAAGATATGCTTGAAATTGCTTCAGAACGACTTTCAAACAAAAGCAACAATTTTTCCTTACTTAAAGCTAAAATGCAAAATTTCGAACTTTCAGACAAAATTGATGCGTGTATTTGCTGTCTTGACAGCATAAATCATTTGAATAATAAATCCGATGTTCAAAGCACATTTGAAAATGTATATAATTCACTGAAATATAACGGATTATTTATTTTTGATGCCAATACGGTTTATAAACACAATAATGTTCTTGCAGATAATACTTTTGTATTTGACGAGGAAGATTATTATCTTGTGTGGGATAATGAAAAAATTGACGACAGAACCGTTCGTATTTTACTTGATATGTTTATATATAACGGTTCATCATATGACAGATTCAGTGAAGAATTTTGCGAAACGGCATATACCGTTGAAGAATTAAGCCAAATGCTTAAAGATTCCGGATTTGAAAATATTAAAGTGTATGATGAACTTTCGCTTGATAAACCTAAAGAAAACAGCGAAAGAATTTATTTTGTATGCAAAAAGGTGTAATAATGGGAAAAATAGTAAGATATATTGCAGTAGACGGCTCTGCATTTGTAATTGCAACCGACTCAACTGATATTGTATATAAAGCAGAACAAATTCACAAAACATCCGCAACCGTAACGGCTGCTCTCGGCAGACTTATAACAGCAACATCAATGATGGGTGATATGCTCAAAGACAAAGACGACAGCATTACGATAAGAATGAACGGCGCAGGTCCATGCGGCGATTTAATTGCCGTTTCAGACTATGAGGGTAATACAAGAGGATATGTTCAAAATCCTGTTGTAGAAATTCCTCTAAAACCTAATGGTAAGCTTGATGTATCGGGTGCAGTAGGTACAGACGGTCAGCTTTATGTTATTAAAGACATCGGAATGAAAGAACCATATGTCGGTCAAGTACCTATTGTAAGCGGTGAGATTGCAGAAGATATTACAAATTACTTTGCAACCAGCGAACAAACGCCGTCGGTTTGTGCTTTAGGTGTATTAGTTAATCCTGATTTAACAGTAAAAAAAGCAGGTGGATACATCATTCAGCTTTTGCCGGGTTGCCCTGATGAAGTTATAGATATTATAGAAAAAAATGTTTCGGAAATTCCATCCGTTACCCAAATGCTTGACAGCGGTATGACTCCCGATGAAATAGCGCAAAAAGCCATGCAGGGAATAGAACTTGACAAGCTCGATGAAAGTACCGCAGAATACAGATGCAACTGTTCAAGAAAGAAAGTGGAAAACGCTCTTATTTCCACAGGTATAGAAGCACTTACCGAAATGGCAAATGATGATAAAAATACCAAAGTAGAATGTCACTTTTGCGATAAGGAATATGTTTTTACTCCGCAAGATATTCAACATTTAATTGATACTTCAACTAAAAAATAAAAATTTTAAAAAAGTTGAAAAAAAGTGTTGACATTTATGTAAAAATACTGTATAGTATAACACGTTGCAAGTAGCAATTCGGAAGCATAGCTCAGCTGGGAGAGCACCTGCCTTACAAGCAGGGGGTCACAGGTTCGAGCCCTGTTGTTTCCACCAAAAAACATAGACACTCTTTTGAGTGTCTATGTTTTTTTATGTTTTGCGGGCTCGAACCTTATATTCAATCCGACAAATTCGGTCTGAATTTTGAGCTTATATATAATGTATAAAATAAAAAACATTTTTCTCTTGACTTTTCGCTGTTTTCTGCTATAATAATTAAGCCGCATATTATGGGCAGTAAGAAATGCACCTCGGTGTGTTCGCCTATCGTAGCGAGACTTATGAAGGAGAGTTATTACTATGTACGCAGTTATCGTAACAGGCGGAAAGCAGTACAAGGTATCTGAAGGTGATGTTCTCTACATCGAAAAGCTCGATGCAGAAGCAGAAGCAAAAATCACATTCGATCAGGTTCTTGCAGTTGGCACAGACAAGGGTCTTAAGGCCGGCAAGGATTGCGCAAAGGCTACTGTTGACGCAACAGTTGTTAAGAACGGCAAGGGCAAGAAAATCACTGTTTTCACCTACAAGCCAAAGAAGAACGAAAAGCGCAAGATGGGTCACAGACAGCCTTACACAAAGGTTGAGATCACAAAGATTAACGCTTAATTGTTTGATTTAATGATTAACAGAATAGAATTTTTCAAAAGCGGTGATATGCTTACAGGATTTGAATGCAAAGGTCACACCGGATTTGCCGACGAGGGCAATGATGTTTTGTGTGCATTCATCAGCAGTGCGTGTTATCTCACGGCAAACACAATCACGGATGTTATCAAACTTGATGCCCGTGCTTCTGCTTCCGACGGATATATGTCATTGCGCATCAAGTCATCACCGGAAAAGGCGCAGGATATTCTCAACGGTTTGGTTCTTCATATGACGGAACTCCAAAAAGATTATCCTCAAAACATAAAAGTAACTATATCGGAGGTGTAATTATGCTTAAGCTTAATGTACAACTTTTTGCTCATAAAAAAGGTATGGGTTCTACAAAGAACGGCAGAGACAGCGAATCAAAGCGTTTGGGCGCAAAGAGAGCTGACGGTCAGTTCGTACTTGCAGGCAACATCCTTTATCGTCAAAGAGGCACACACATCCACCCTGGTACTAATGTAGGTATCGGCAAGGACGACACACTTTTTGCTCTCGTAGACGGTACAGTTAGATTTGAAAGAATGGGCAAGGACAGAAAAAAGGTTTCTGTTTACCCAGTTGAGCAGTAATTGACAGAATCATCCGCAGTCGCAGGATTGCGGATGTTTTTTGTTTGCTCGGTTGACAATCGGGCAGAATATAATTATAATTAGAATGTCGCAAAGATAATGACAAAACGAATTGAATTTCGTTTTCTTGCAAAATATGTCTCCGTAGCTCAGTTGGATAGAGCGACTGCCTCCTAAGCAGTAGGCCATCGGTTCGATTCCGGTCGGGGATGCCAAAAATTGAAGTCTTGAAATCCTTGCAATTAAGGCGTTTCAAGGCTTTTGTTGAAAATGCACTTACTGCGTGCTATAATTAAGCCGAAAACAAATCATTTTAAAAGAAACGGAAAAATTATGTTTGTAGATATTGCGAAAATAAAAATCAAAGGCGGCGACGGCGGTGCCGGTGCGGTTGCCTTTCACAGAGAAAAATATGTTGCGGCAGGCGGTCCTGACGGCGGTGACGGCGGAAAGGGTGGAGATGTTGTTTTTGTAGTTGACGACAATCTTGCAACTCTTGCCGATTTCAGATATAAGCGTAAGTATTCCGCACCAAACGGCGAGGGCGGAAAAGGCGGTCGTTGCAACGGCAAAAAAGGTCAAGACCTCGAAATCAAAGTGCCTCGTGGTACAATCATCCGTGAAGCAAACAGCAAGGCTGTTATGGCGGATATGAGCAAAACAGAGCGTTTTGTTGCCGCAAAAGGCGGAAAAGGCGGATGGGGCAATATGCACTTTGCAACTTCAACCCGTCAGGTTCCTCGTTTTGCAAAACCGGGTGTTCCGGGCGAGGAATGGGAAGTTAGCCTTGAACTTAAACTTCTTGCGGATGTCGGTCTTGTCGGTTATCCGTCAGTCGGCAAAAGCAGTCTTATTTCTGTTGTTTCACAGGCGAAGCCGAAAATCGGCGATTACCACTTCACAACTCTTGTGCCGAATCTCGGCGTTGTAAGTATGGGCGAGGGCAACAGCTTTGTTCTTGCTGATATTCCGGGACTTATCGAGGGTGCAAGCGAGGGCGTTGGTTTGGGTCATCAGTTCTTGCGTCATGTTGAGCGTTGCAGAATGCTTATTCACATTGTTGATGTCAGTGGCAGTGAGGGCAGAAATCCGATTGACGATTTTGAAAAAATCAACGAGGAACTCAAAAAATTCAATCCCGACCTTGCGGAGCGTCCTATGATTGTTGCGGGCAACAAGATTGATATGGCAGAGCCTGAACAGATTGAAGAGTTCAAAAAATATGTCAACGATAAAGGCTATGAATACTATTCTATTTGTGCGCCGATTATGGAGGGCACAAAAGAATTGATGAATGTCACTTGGAATATGCTCAAGGAGCTTCCTCCGATTAAGGAATACGAGGTTGAGGAAATTCCGCTTGAGTCACTCATTCCGGAGGATGACAACAGCTTCAAGATTACTCAAGAGGACGAGGGCTACTATCTTGTTGAAGCAAAGTGGTTCCCGAGAGTTCTCAAGGGTATTGATGTCACCGACTACGAGGCACTTCAGTATATGCAAAGAGTGCTTGAAAAGAGTGGCGTGTTTGACGCATTAAGAGAGAAAGGGATTCAAGAGGGCGACATTGTCAGCCTTTATGACATTGAATTCGAGTATATTCCGTAATGAGATTTACAGATAAAGAAGCACATCCGAACGAGCTCAGTCCGCTTAACCTTGCGTTTATCGGCGACTGCATTTATGAAATGCTTGTGCGTGAAACTTTGGTGCTTGACGCAAACCGTCCCGTAAACGATTTGCACAAGGAAAGCGTAAAATTTGTGTCGGCAAAGGCTCAAACTTTGGCTTATGACAAAATCAAGGATGTTCTCACCGAGCAGGAAACCGCAGTGTATAAGCGTGGCAGAAATGCCAAGGTGGGGCATAATCCAAAATCTGCAAGTCAAGGCGAATACCACATCGCAACAGGTGTTGAGGCACTTTTCGGATATTTGTACCTCACCGAGCAGGACGACAGAATTAAAGAACTGTTTGGAATTATAACTGAATAAAAAACAATTTAATAAGAATAACCGTTCTTGTATTTCCGTAATACAGGGCGGTTATTTTTTTGAATAAAGTTGTAAAAATACGGTTAGATACGGTGTCATTATTTCCATGGCTTTATCTGCCGACATTAAAATAATAAATTTAGTGTGTTGAATTTTATTGACACAAAAAATACACAATGGCATTATATACTTATGGCAAGGAGGGAGAAAAAATGTACAGAGTTTTAGTTGCAGATGATGAAAAAGCAATCAGAGAATCGGTTTCGGATTATTTGAGGGCAAAGGGCTTTTCCGTAGCTGTGGCATGTGATGGCAAAGAAACTGTTGAAAAAACAAAGTCGGATTCGTTTGATTTGCTTATTCTGGATGTTCGTATGCCGAATATTGACGGTTTGAATGCTTGCAAACTGATTCGTGAATTTTCTTTGGTGCCGATACTTTTTCTTTCGGCTTATGGCGAAGAAGATGATTTTTTAAACGCTTACAAGGTTGGCTGTGATGATTATATTGTTAAACCGTTTCCGCTGTCGGTACTTGTTGAAAAGTGTAATGCAATGATTAAGCGAAACAAAAGCATTGATACCGAAATTATAACCGTCGGAAGTATTTCGATTGACGCTGAAAGGCGAAAGGTTTTCACTCCCGAAAGCGTTGTAAATTTGAGTAATGTTGATTTTGAACTGCTCTTGTATCTTTGCAGAAATAAAGGCATTGCCCTTAACAGGGATATAATTTTAACTCGTGTTTGGGGCTATGATTTTGACGGCGACGCAAGAGTTGTGGATACACATATCAAGAGGATAAGAAAGGCCCTCGGCAGGCATTCCGCTCAAATAAAAACAATCTCCGGTGTCGGTTACTCTGTAGAGGAGGTGTGATTATGAACAAGAAAAGAATGAATTGCATAATCACTTTGTCGCTTGCCGTGTTGTATGTTATTTGTACCGGACTGTCATTTAATATTTGTTATTCCAAAGAAGGACGGGATTTTGAAAACGCTTCTATGAATTATGTTAATTTGCTTTTAGATAATATTAATAATATTATTTATTCCGATGGCGGAGCACAAAATCTTGACGAATTGCAGGAACAGCTTGCAACTGCCTATACCGAATTTTATCCGTCTTATTACGGGGTTTACGATGAACACGGAAAACTTGTGTTCAAAAACAGTTCGTATATCCAAAGCGATGATATAGGCTTTATTCCTGTTGATGCGAATGATGAAGTAACAGAGCAGTATTTGTTGTTTGACAAAGAATTAACTTCATATCCCGTGATTGATAAATTTTGTTATGTTACAGAAAACAATAAGATTCTTCCGACAAAATTATGTTTTGTTTCGGCAGATGAGAGCATCGATAAAAATGCTTCAAAAGTTATTGTGCTCAGCAATAAAAAATCAACAGGTGAATATATAAGCAAAACCGATTTTTTAGGTTTTACAAGTAATATTTCGTATAATTATAACAAGGTTAATAAAAAGATAAAAAATGATTTGATTGATTTGTATTCCAATAAAAATGTAAGCGTTTCCGATATAGAAAATACGGGCGGATACAACGGATGCGATGAAGCGAAATATACAAGCACTTTTGAACTTGACGGCAAAAAATATTATTTTATTGTTCATGTAAAGCACAGTTTGTTTTACGATACGCTCATAAGTCAAACTTTTAAAAACAGTATTTACAATCAAACTTTTTTGTTTTTGATTGTTGCTGTCGTGCTGTTTGTTACACTTAATAAGATGTTTGACAAAAACGAAAAACTAAATCAGGCACGGCAGGCTTTTACTTCGGCAGCGGCACACGAACTTAAAACGCCGATTACAATTATCAACAATCAATGCGAATGCTTGATGGAAAATGTAGCACCTGAAAAGCAGCAGGAATACATTTCAAATATTTACAGGCAAAATAGGCATATGTCGTCACTTGTAGGCAACCTTTTGCAGTACAATCGCATTGATTTCGGCAAAATTCAAAAAACAAAATTTGATTTTAAAATTGTATGCCTTGAAGAACTTGAAAAGTACGAGTCACTTATTGAAAATAAAAACCTAAGTATTGATACTTCGGAAATTTATGATGATGAAATGACGGCAGATGAAAAACTAATCAGGCTTGTTGTTGATAATTATATTTCGAACGCGGTAAAATATACTCCGAACGGTAAGAACTTAAAAATTTCATATGACAAGTATAAGGGCTTTATTGTGTTTAATGAAGGCAGTCATATTGATGAAGCGGATAAAAATAAGATTTGGGAAGTGTTTAACCGTTCGGTCGGCGATGAAGTGATTGAATCAAGCGGTATGGGGCTTGCGGTTTGCAAAAAGATACTTGACGCACATAAGTTTAAGTATGGATTTAATAATCTTGCGACCGGTGTTGAATTTTATTTTAAAACAAAATAATTCTTTACAAATCCGATTTTGTGTGATATAATCTTTTTGCTAAATGCGGATGACTCGGTTCTGGGGGCAAGTCGGATACGACATACACCGAGCCCACTACTGTGTTTTTCGCAATGCAAATATTATTATGAAAGGTGATTTTAATTATGACACAGGCAGAAAAGCAAGCTATTATGGCTGAATACGCTACTCACGAGGGTGACACAGGTTCTGCACAGGTTCAGGTTGCTGTTCTTACAAAGAGAATCAACGAACTCACAGAGCACCTCAAGGTTCACAAGAAGGACCATCACTCACGCAGAGGCCTTCTCAAGATGGTAGGTCACAGAAGAAACCTTCTTGCTTACATCTACAAGAAGGATATTAACGAATACCGTGCACTTATCGCAAAGCTCGGCATCCGTAACACTCTTGAGCGTAACATGGCTGAAAACGAGGACTAATAATCCGTTGGCAAGTGATACCTGTTTGGCATCGCTTGCCTGTTTGTTTTTGATTCCAAAGGAGGAGCAAACAATAGTAGTAAATTGAGGGTGTAATTGCACAGATTTATGCCTTGAGTTTATTACTATTGCCCTCCTTTTGATATATAATAAAAATATTAATTTAGAGAGGTAAAAGTATGTTTTTCAAGAATTTTAAAGTATGGGAAACAGAGCTTGCCGGCAGAAAACTTACCCTTGAAACAGGTAAGATGGCAGGCCTTGCAAACGCATCAATCCTTGCTCGCTATGGCGAAACAGAGGTTTTGTGTAATGTAACAGCATCGGCAAAGCCGAGAGAGGGCGTTGATTTCTTCCCACTCAGCGTAGACTACGAAGAAAAAATGTATTCAGTTGGCCGTATTCCCGGCTCATTCCAAAGAAGAGAGGGCAGAGCTTCCGAAAAAGCTATCCTTACATCTCGTTGCATTGACCGTCCTATCCGTCCTTTGTTCCCAAAGGATTTGAGAAACGACTGTTCGGTTGTTGCAACAGTTATGTCTGTTGACCCTGACTGCTCACCTGAAATCACAGCTATGATCGGTGTATCTGCTGCAATCGCAATTTCGGATATTCCATGGGACGGCCCTATTTCAGGCGTAAATGTCGGTCTTGTTGACGGTCAAATCGTCATCAACCCGGGTCTTGAAGACAGAGCAAAGAGCGACCTTGTTCTTACAGTTGCTTCAACAGCAGATCTTATCGCTATGATTGAAGCAGGCGGTAACGAAATCAGCGATGAGCAAATGTTTGACGCTATTATGGCAGGTCACGAAGAAAATAAGAAGATTGTTAAGTTCATTCAGGGTATTGTTGATGAAATCGGCAAGCCAAAGTTTGCTTACGAATCATCAGATCCTGATCCTGAAATCCTTGCTCAAATCGAGGATTTCTGCATTGAGGATGTTAAGAAAGCACTTGACACAGACGACAAGAATGTTCGTGATGAGGCACTTCTTCCTATTTATGACGCAGTTCATGAGAAGTTTGACGAGCTCTTTGAGGGCAACGAGGGCAAGATTGACGAGATTATGTATCTTGTTCAAAAGCATGTTGTTCGTTCTTGGCTCAAGGATGAACACAAGAGAGTTGACGGCAGAGGTATTGATGAAATTCGTCCTCTTAATGCCGAAATCGACCTTCTTTCAAGAGTTCACGGTTCAGGTATGTTTACAAGAGGTCAAACACAGGTACTTTCAGTTGCAACACTCGGTCCTATGAATGATGCACAAATCCTTGACGGTCTTGATGAGCAAACCGAAAAGAGATATATCCACCACTACAATTTCCCATCATATTCAGTTGGTGAAACAAAGCCGTCAAGAGGTCCGGGCAGAAGAGAAATCGGCCACGGTGCTCTTGCAGAAAAGGCACTTGTTCCTGTTCTTCCGTCTGTTGATGAGTTCCCATATGCTATTCGTGTTGTATCCGAAGTTCTTTCTTCAAACGGTTCAACATCACAGGGTTCAATCTGCGGTTCAACTCTTGCTCTTATGGCAGCAGGTGTTCCTATTAAAGCTCCGGTTGCAGGTATTTCTTGCGGCCTTATCACAGGTGATGAGGGCGTATACGGCGACTTTATGACAATGGTTGACATTCAGGGCCTTGAGGACTTCTACGGCGATATGGACTTCAAGGTTGCAGGTACAAAGAAGGGTATCACAGCAATTCAGATGGACCTTAAAGTACACGGCCTTACTCCTGAAATCATCAAGGAAGCTTTTGCAAAGACTCACAAGGCAAGAAATTACATCCTTGACGAAATTATGCTCCCTGTTATCAGCGAGCCTCGTAAGGAACTTTCAAAGTACGCTCCAAAGATGTACACACTTCAAATCGACCCTGACAAGATTGGCGATGTAATCGGCAAGGGCGGCAAGGTTATTCAGGAAATCCAGACTGAATACGAAGTTAAGATTAACATTGAAGAAGACGGCAGAGTATTCATTTCAGGCGTTGACGCAGAAAAGTGTGAGGGTGCAGTAGGCGTTGTTAAGCTTATCGCAACCGATCCTGAAGTCGGTGCTTTCTACAACGGTGTTGTTACAAGAATTATGAACTTCGGTGCATTTGTTGAAATTGCTCCGGGCAAGGAAGGTCTTGTTCACATTTCCCGTCTTGATGTTAAGAGAACAGAAAAGGTTGAGGATGTTGTCAATGTCGGCGATTCAATCATCGTTAAGTGCATTGAGATTGACGACCAGGGCAGAATCAATCTTTCAAGAAGAGATGCTTTGATTGAACTTGAGGGTATGAAGCCTGAAAATGATATTGAAGAAGCTCCTCGCAAGCCAAGACGCGATAATCACCGCCGCGGCGACAGAAGATAATTAAATAAATCAAAGCAGTTATTCGTATGAGTGACTGCTTTTTTTGTAGGGAATGTCGTCCCGACATTCCGTGTGCGTTATTTTGTTCAAAAATTGTTTTCTTGATTATATAACTTATATATAGTATAATAGTAATACTATTTTTAAAGGAGCATTTTTATGAGTGAAAAAATCCCAAATATGGATTTTGACGCAGATGAAGTAATTGACGACTTCAAGTCAAAATTCAAGTGGCCTTCAAGCAACGAGGTCGAAGTGGTGGTTAAGCCGCCAAAAGTAGGTCTTAAATTTTTGATTTCGCTTCTTATTACCTTGGTTGCGGGTGCAGGCGTTTACTATATGATGATTCCTGCAATGAATTTCAAATCAACAGATTTTTACACATTTTGGTTTATAATTATTGCAATTTTCTGCGCTTCGTTTTATCTTCTTTGCGGTGCAAACAAAAAAATAGAACGCCGTGAATATTGCAAAAAACGCTCGATTTTTCCGATTGTGTTGGTTGTTTTGATGCTTGTTGTTATGGCGGTCGGCTGGCTTGTGGGCTGCACACTTTTCCGTGCAAAGAGTTACAGCGATCTTGTCGATGTTAAGGAAAGCAGCTTTTCCGAGGACTTCAAGGATATTAATTACACCGATGTTCCCCGTCTTGATGCGGTAACATCAAAGGTCCTTGCCGATCAGCAGCTCGGCTCACTTTCGGAATACAAGAGCCAATATGTTGTTTCCAATGTGTCAACTCAAATCAATTACAAAAATCATCCTGTCAGAGTTGCATATCTTGAATATGCCAATGTGTTTAAGTGGTTTAACAACACAAAGGACGGTTTGCCGGCATATATGCTCACCGACCTTGTCAGCCAAAATGTAACTGTTGTTAACTGCGTTGAAAAATTCGGCAGCGGTATCAAGTATTCTCCAACGGAACTTTTTAATGAAAAACTTATCCGTCATTTGAGATTTCAGTATCCAACCGCACTTCTTGACACCCCTAATTTTGAAATTGATGATGAGGCACACCCTTATTGGATTACTCCGGTGCTTGACAAGACAATCGGTCTTTTCGGCGGTACTGATGTAAAGGGTGCAATCGTGACCGATGCACTCACAGGCGAAAGCGAATACTACAGTATGGGTCAAATCCGCACGGACGACTCTCTCAACTGGATTGATGTTGTTTACAACGAAAATCTTGTTGTTCAGCAATATAACTACCACGGTAAACTTTCACACGGCTTCTGGAACTCTATTATTTTCCAAAATGATGTAAATGTTACATCGGACGGCAGCGGAGTTATTGCTATGGACGATGATGTGTGGGTTTACACAGGCGTTACATCTGCTGAGGCGGATACATCAAACTTCGGATTCATCCTTTGCAATCAGCGTACAAAAGAACTCAGATATTACAAAAACGGCGGTGCTCAGGAAAGTTCGGCTCAGGCTTCGGCAGTCGATATGGTTCAGCAATATCGTTATCAGGCTACATTCCCGATTCTTCTTGATATTGAGGACCAACCTACCTACTTTATGTCGCTTTACGGTGACGGCTACACGGTTAAGGGCTATGCGCTTGTAAACCTTGATGACAAAACTATTGTAGGTACAGGACTTCTTGACAACGAAAAGTCACATTCAAACGCACTTAATGCAGCGGTTGAAAACTATATTTCGGCTCTCAAAGATAAGAATAAGGTTGACAAAGACGCAAATGCCGATGATTACAAGGTTGATGACTCCTCGTCAAATACTGTGGTTGACGGTGATAATGCTTCGGCGGATTCAACAACCGAACAACCGCAAAAAGAACAAAAACTCACTGTTACAGGTGAAGTTAAGGACATCAAAACTTCTGTAAATGACGGCAACACGGTTTACTACTTGCAGGTTAAGGGCAAGTATTATTACATCACCGTGACCGATTGTATGGATGTTCTTCTCATCAACAAGGGCGATAAGGTTAAAGTTACCTACGCCAAGGACGGAGAAAAGTTCGTTCTTGCAAGTGATGTTGAAGTTGTAAAATAATTTAATAAATCGGAACGCATCTGTAAAAAACAGGTGCGTTTTTTGATTGAATAGTTTGGTTGCAACCGTAAGTTTACATTGTTCAACCGTTTTTTGATTGCTAAAACGGTTGATTTTTGCTATCATTAGGTTAGCAAAGGAGGTAGCTTATATGAAATTTGATGAGAACTTGAGAGCGTTTAGAAAGCAAAAGGAGTTTTCACAGGAGTACCTTGCAGAGAAAATGAATGTATCCCGTCAGACTATTTCCAAATGGGAGAACGGCACGGCTATGCCCGATTTGAAAAAGTTGACTGATTTGGCAAGCCTTTTTGATGTCAGTATGGATGAACTGCTCGGAACATCTGCACCCGATTACAAAACCTCGGTGTCCGACAATGCCGAACTTGAAAATTTGAAGCAGGCGTTTGACGAATACAAGGCTAAAAATAAAAAGATAACAATCATATTCGGTGCGGTATCAACAGTGCTTGTTGTTGCATTGATTTTTACAACGGTTAATTTGTCAAATTCAATCGCAAATCTGCAAAGCAGGGTGAACAGTTTGCCGTCGGGGCAGGTGATTTATCAAAATGACGATTATGACGACAGCAGTATTCTTTGTGATGTTGATTGCTTCGTTTCAAAGGTGGACAAGGACAATCCCGACAAAGTTGAAATGACCTTTACTTATGCACCCAAAACCTATGTCAAAGGTACGAGTGTAAAGTTTGTTGTAACAGATGCGTTGAAATCTACCGATCCGCAAACAACATTTGAAGCGGAGTTGAGCGGTAATTCGTTTTGTGCTGTGATTCCGATTAAAATGTCGGGTTCAAACACGGTGAATGTTTCGGTTGATGACGGCAAAAATGTCACCTCCGAACAGATGGATATTGATTGGGTTGGCGAGTATTATGCCTTTATAAATCAAATCCAATATTATGACATTGATTCGACAGGCACAAACGAAAGAATAATTTTTGATGAGAATGCGGTTAACTGGGAAGAAAATACTGAATGTCCGAAAATTACAAAGGCTTTTCTTGAAGCCGAGGACGAAAACGGAAAAATCGTTTATTCCAAGAAATGCAAAATTAAGTTATCCGATTCTGTTTATTCAGTTGATGCCGAAAGTTTTGACAGTGCTGTGAAAATTTCCGCTGTCTATATAAAGCTTATTGATGAATACGGCACAGAATGCAGAATGAAATGTGCTTATGTTTATAATGATACCGACGGCTTTGATTCAACTGCCGAATCGGATGAAGTGACTCCCGAAGTGACAATAAGATTTCCTAACGGAACAAAGTTGACAAGTTAATTAAAAAAATTAGACTGTCGATAAAGCTTCTGAAACACGCCAAAATATAATCAACCGAATTATGCCTCCCATTTTTTAAAAGGGGAGGTGGCAACACGAAGTGTTGACGGTGGGGTTTTAAAAATGCCGTAGGTTCGATACCTACGGCATTTTTGGCGTTTTTCGTTTTTTGCTCGG
>OJAW01000270.1_pt1 | contig 39861 bp, 41 predicted proteins | sample 1589151 | NCBI WGS metagenome assembly OJAW01 (sample SAMN03283290) | human gut metagenome | biome: human-associated habitat; material: feces | host: Homo sapiens | place: Peru | collected 2012
CGGCAAGGCCGATATAGTTATCGGCACCCGCAGCGCGGTTTTCGCTCCGCTCGGGAATATCGGCCTGATAATAGTCGATGAGGAGCAGGAGCACACCTATAAATCCGAGCAGTCGCCGCGCTTTCACGCGCGAACATTAGCGCGGTTCAGGGCAAAATATAACAAGGCTCTTTTATGCCTTGCCTCGGCTACGCCCTCGGTGGAAAGCTTTACCGAGGCTAAAATAGGTAAATATTCGCTTTACAGGCTTAAAAACCGTTTCGGCGGGGCAGTGCTGCCGCAGGTTGAAACGGTGGATATGAAGCAGGAAATTTTAAGCGGAGCGGAAGAATCAAAGCTGAAGGTCTCTTTATACAGTTGTTATTTGCTGACTTTTGAAAAAAGTATTTAAAAAATTTAAGAAATTCTCTTTAGAATCAAAACTATTAAAATAAAATGATATTGCCGTCGGATCTTCTTTATCTTGATATCCTAAATCACTTAAATTAGAATCAGCTGTCTTATCTTTAGTTGATGAACTCATTGCTGTCATTATTCTTTTTAATTGTTCTTCACTTAAATCAAAACTAAACGCTGAAGCAATTTTTTTCGTATCAACATTAAATGAAGAAGATATTTTATTCATTAATTCTCCAGTTAAATTGCCTACTTCAGTTAATATTTGTTTTTTCATTACTGCTTCTGTCATATTTTTAGCAAAAGTTTCACCGGTTTTAACAACAACCGCTTGACTAACAAAATTAGAAATAATTTCATCAATACTGTCACTAGTAATTGGAGCACCCAAATTATTTAAATCAGTACTAAAACTTTGATCATTACTATTATAAGAAGCAATATATCCTTGAACCATACCTACAATTAAACTCTTATAAGTCGAATTATAAACATCACTTGGAATTAAATAATTAGTTTCTAAAATCTTCAGATTTTTTAAAACTTCAGTACTTTTAAAATAATTATCTACAACTTCATCTACATCATTAACATAAATAACCGCCATATCATCAATCTTTTTTAAAGGATTATCTATATAATAATCAAGTACACCTTTACTTAAAGATATTAAAGTATTATTAAAATCATTATATGCTTTACTAGTATCAGTACTAACAGATTTTGATATTCTATCCATATAACTACTAGTTAAACTACTTATAGTCTTTTCATCAACATTCATATTAAATGCACTTTGTAATTTTTTAGTATCTACTTTAATCAAATCTTGAAAATCTAAGTTAGAATTCTTTTTATTTGAATTAAACTTACTATTAGAAAAAACATCAATATCTTTATTATTTAATTGTTTTTGAACTATTTTTGTCTTACTAGCTTCTTCAATAATATAATTAACCAATTTAGAAGTATAAGCAACTCCAGGATTTAGTGCCATCGAATTATTACCTTCTTTTGGTGCTACAATTCCTACTATTTTTAATTTAGTTGCATTCTTGTATAAATCTTTCATATAACTATTATCATCAGACATATCTTCATAAATATTATATTTTGCATTATATTTATATAAATCTGTTGCTTTAAAAAGTTTTAAATCTATATTCATTAAATCATCATAAGTAAAAGTTTTAGGCTCATTTTTAATATCAATTTCTTCTCCAGCCATCATTTTACTTATCATTGTATTTAATTCATTAGTGTCTCTTAATCCAAGTGAATAAACAAGCATATCAGATATCGAATTAGGTTCAGACAAAACAATTATAAGTTCATCATAATTACTAGGCCATTTACCTTCAAGCAAGTTATATTGTTCTTTAAGCATTTCCTGATCATCTATCATTTGACTAAATACACTAGAATAAGTTGAAATCATTGATGATGCACTACTACTATAAAAATTATTCATCATCGTACTAGGATTTAACTTTGCTAAATTACCATTAACATCATAAGTATATATTAAAGGACTAATTCCATAATTATATTTAACTGAAGAAATATCATTTTCTACTTTACTATAATTTTCTTCTAAGTATTTCTTAAAATCTTTTAAATTATTAGCACTTACACTTGAAAACATAGAAGTCATATATTGTTTCTCAGTAACTTTCTTATCATCGTTAGTATCACTCTTATCTCCACTAACCATTGAAAGTAACATCGAAGTCATATCTGCATTTTGTTTAGTTATCATTAAAGGATAAGAAGTTAAAGTATCTTCTTGTAACTTATCTATATATTTTTGAAAACCATTAGATAAAGATAAAATTAAAGCAATCCCAATTATTCCAATTGATCCTGCAAACGCAACCAATATAGTTCTTTTTTTCTTTATCATCAAATTATTAAACGATAAACTAAGAGCAGTCCAAAATGACATTGAAGTCTTATTAACTTTAACATTTTCTTTTTCTTCTTTTTTAGCTTCTTTATAAGGATTAGAGTCATCAATTACCTTACCATCTTTTAACTTAATTATTCTACTTGAATATTCTTTAGCAAGTTCTGGATTATGTGTAACCATTATTACTAATTTATCTTTAGATATCTTTTTTAAAATATCCATTATTTGTTTGCTAGTTTCTGAGTCTAATGCTCCAGTAGGTTCATCGGCTAATATTATATCTGGATCATTAATTAACGCTCTAGCTATGGCAACTCTCTGCATTTGCCCACCAGATAATTGATTAGGCCTTTTATTAATGTGTTTCTCTAAGCCAACCTGTTTTAAAGCTTTTTTAGCTCTTTCTTTTCTTTCGGAAGAAGAAACACCAGATAAAGTTAAAGCAAGTTCTACATTAGATAAAACACTTTGATGAGATATTAAATTATAGCTTTGAAAAACAAATCCTATCTTATGATTACGATAAGTATCCCAATCTCTATCATTATATTTTTTAGTACTTACTCCATTAATAATTAAATCACCAGACGTATACTTATCTAAGCCACCAATAATATTTAATAACGTAGTTTTACCACTACCAGAAGGGCCTAAAATTGAAACAAATTCACTTTCTCTAAAATTTAAACTAACATTATCTAAAGCGGTTTGTTTAAAATTATCTGTAGTATAAACTTTATGAATTTTCATAATTTCTAACATAAAAACCCACCATCCCATAATAATATATCATCAAAAATTTCCATTATCAATATAATTCTTTTTTTGTGAATATCCTATGATTTTTATGTTATAATTTTTACAAGGAGAACAATTATGAATACAAAAAATCCCAAAATAATTATATTAGCTGGTAAAGCTAGAGCAGGCAAAGATACCTTTGCATCTTTCGTTAAAGATTATGCCGAAAAAAATAATCTAAAATATGCTAATTTACAATTTTCTTATTATATTAAAATGTACGCTAAAATCTTAAGTGATTGGGATGGTTCTGAAGAAACTAAGCCAAGAACTCTGCTTCAACAATTAGGTACCGAAGTAATCAGATATCAAATCGATAATGAGTTTTTTATTAAAAGAATAATTGATGACATTAAAGTATTAAGTTATTTTTGTGATATTATTACCATTTCTGATGCAAGATTACCAGAAGAATTAGATTTAGTTACAAAAGCTTATGATAATTCAGTAAAAATTAAAATCGAAAGACCATCACTTGAAAGTGAACTAACTTCTAAAGAACAACATCATGCCACTGAAATTGGCTTAAATAACTACACAAATTATGATTACATCATCCAAAATGATGGAAGTATTGAAGATTTAAAAGAAAAAGCTCATAATCTAATCAGAGAAATATTATAAAAAGATGCTAAGCATCTTTTTATTTTAGTAAATCTAAATATAATTGATAATCTTCATCTAAAAAACAAACAAAAATCACATTTATATTTTCTTTATCAAACTCTTTTATAGTATTAATTGCAATCGTAGCAGCTTCCCTTTTAGGATAATGATAAACACCAGTACTTATACAAGGAAAAGCTATACTAATCTCATTTAAGTTATTATCATTCATATACTTTTTAGCTAATAGCATAGAATTTTTATAACAATTTATTAACTTTACATCCTCGTTGTACTTACCACCATTATAAACCGGCCCAACAGTATGAATAACTTTTTTACAAGGCAAATTATAAGCGTCAGTCATCTTAGCTTCACCAGTTTCACATCCACCAAGAGTCAAACATTCATTATATAATTCCCTTCCAGCTTTACGATGAATTGCTCCATCTACTCCGCCACCACCAAGTAAAGACTTATTTGCAGCATTTACAATAATATCAACATCAAGAATAGTTATATCTTCTTTTAAAACTTTAATTGTCATTTTATCACCATATATATCTTAACATAAAAAAAGACTAATTTTTAGCTTTTTCTAAAACTAGTCTTCTAGTACTATCAAACGAATCAACAGTTTTTATCATTACTGATAACGGCAATTTATTAAATAAGCCTCTTGAATGACATAAATCTGTTGCATGAATTTCTGCCATTTTATCAGCAATATCTTCAGCGGTTACTAATTCTAACTCAGGCTTAACTATAAAATTACTTTCTTTATCAGCAAGAACTAAATCTGCTGCTGTTAACTTTAAGTTCTTATAACTATTTGTTCCATATTCTTGAATAAGATTTTTTAAATATCTTAAATAAGCAATAAAATCTTGTGAATGTAATATTTTTTGTTTTTCACAAATTGTTAATAAATCAAATAATTCAGCCCATAAGCCTTTAACGCCATATCCACCACCATAATAATGAGTATCAACCTGCTCTACAACATTAGGTTTAGTCTTAGATTTATTACTATAAGCATTATCTTCAAGTAATAAAGCAGCAGACATATCCAAACATTTATAAGTATCAGTAAAAGAAATATCATCAAAATGTAATAATTCAATAACTTTATCAATTTTTTCAATTAATTTAGTATCTCTTGCATTTGTTAAACAAATATCATAATTATCAGAAATAGTTTTAAATAATTTCTTCACTAAAAAATATAAATGGTGATCAGGTGTCTTTGAATAATAAAAATATCTATTAACTTGACTATCACTATATTGTGGTTTTGAAACTCTATAAGTAGGCCATAACTTACCCTTTAAAGTTAATTCATTTACACTTGTTACTTTTAATTTCATTTTTTAACCCCCAAGCCTGCATATATTATCATAAATCGTAAAAAAATACAATAAAAAAAGATTTCTATTTTTTCTTAGAAACCTTTTTAACATTTTTCTTTGCAGAAGTTTTAGTACCACTACTCTTCTTTTTAGTACTAGAGTTATTTTTCTTGATAGTACCTTTCTTAGCAGTAGTTTTCTTTTTAGTATTCTTTTTCTTTTCAGCTTCAAGTCTTCTTTTTTCTTCTTCTAATCTTAAACGTTCTTGTTCTAATTTAATTTCTAATTCTCTCTTTTGTTTAAGTTTTAAGTTTTTATAATAGTTGTATCCACCATAACCTAAAGCTAAAACTATAATAAATGAAACAATATATGGAACAATACTCTTTTTAACAATATGAACAGTAATTTGATAAACCGTTCTAGTTTCGTTTTCCGCAGTAACTATAATTTTAATAATACTTCCTTCTTTTAAATTGTCATTACCACTAATTTTAATACTTGCTTTATCATTATTAGCAATTGCACTAATGTCTAACTTTTTAGTTCCACTATTTATATTTAATGTATATCTTTTAACTTTCTTACTAAAATCTAATTTATAATCTTTAATAATAAGTGATTTTAAATAACTATCAGAAGATGAATTATCTAAAGGTTTAGTAATATTCAAACTATAAGTAACTATTTGTCCATCACTATCTTTAATTTTAATTAAAACTAAATTAGCACCTGGGCTTAATTTTATGGTTTGTTTACCATAATTTTTTACAAAAGAAACCTCTTCATTATTTAAAGTAGGACTAATAGTTAAACTAGTAACATTATTTTTTACATCAATATTATAATCATAAACATTACTTTTAAAACTAAATAGTAAAGTATTTTCTGAATCATCTTTAAGCATAATAGACTTTAAAGTCTTATCTATATTATTAGTATTAAAATCTTTTCTAACAACTCTTACAACATATATTTTAGAATTTCCACTTTCACTAATTACTTTAATTGGAAAAATAAATTCATTATTTTTTAAAGATAAATCAAATTCACCAGTACCACTTACATTAGCAAATTCATTTCTACTTATACCTTCAATTTTAATTTTTTTAGTATCTTTATCTACTTCATATGTATATTTTAAAGTATCAACATCAAAATCACTTAATGATTTACCATTAATCTTAATATCACTTAAATAATTATCTGCAGATATTACTTTTATATTAGTTTCAGAATCTTCTAATTCTAAATCTTCATTTTCAGAATGAAATTTAACATTACTTAATTTAATGTTACTTACACCAGAATTCTTTCCTTTAAGTAATATAATTCCAAATTCCTGTAATCCATTTTGATAACTTTTAGAAGTAGCTTCTATAACATTATTATTATTTTTTATTGACCATACTTTTTCATAATTACTTCTAATATCAACAAGAGATAACTTATCATCAATATTTAATTTAAAACTTATTTTATTATAAGAATATTCACCATTAGCAGATACTCTACATATAACTTGATCATTTAATTTAATCTTATCATTATCACAAGTAACAACTAAATTCCCATTATCTGCGTTAACTCCTAAGGGAAGTAATAATAAACTAAAAAGCAATAATATTTTCTTCATATACAAGCTCCTCATCCAATTAAATTATATCATAAACAAATAAATATATAACCATATTTTATCAGACTTTTTTTGATAATCAAGTAGAATGTAAAGCAAAAAAGATGCAATTGCATCTTATCTATATACAAATTCAAATTTAGTTTTTTTATCTAATCCATACAATACTTTTTTTTCATTAGGAATTAAATAAACATTCTCATTTAATGAATTAATATCAATTTCTTGATTTCCGTTTAAAGCATAAAAATTTCTATTAGTAACAATCTTTAAATATGATCTTTCTACGTTTCTGACATCAATTTCTAATTTACAATTTTCATCATTTTCAGCAAATGTAAATTTAGCACTCGAGTATAAATCATAACTATTAGTATTATTATTACATGTTATATATAATTTTTTAGTGTCATCAACTGGAGTAATTTCTTGAAAAGCAAAAAAGCAAACTCCTCCAATAACTAATAAAACTAAAATCACAATAAGCACTTTTAATAATTTTTTCATAAAGCACCCTCTTTACTATAACAAAAGTATAACATATTTCATCTTATTTAGAAATTATTATTTTTTCAATAATCTAAGTGCATTCAAAATTGCTAAGAATGATACTCCAACATCAGCAAATACAGCTGCCCACATATCTGCAACTCCTATTGAAGCAAGTATTAATATAGCTACCTTTACAGCAATTGCAAAAATAATATTTTCTCTAACTATTCTCATAGTTTTTTTAGAAATATTTATAGCTTTACTAACCTTAGATATTTCATCAGTCATAATAACTACATCAGAAGCTTCTATTGCCGCATCAGAACCAATTGCTCCCATTGAAATACCAATATCACAAAGAGCGAGTACTGGTGCATCATTAATTCCATCACCAATAAATACTAAACTATTGCTAGGATTTTTCTCTTCCATTAATTTTTCAACAATTTCAACTTTATCTTGTGGAAGCAACTCAGAATAATATTCATCTATATCTAACTCATCACAAACATCCTTTGATGCACTTTCTTTATCTCCGGTAAGCATTACCACTTTATTAATAGAACTATTTTTAAATAACTCCATTGCTACATATGAATCATCTTTTATTTTATCAGATATTACAATATAACCAGCATACTTATTATTAACTGCTACAAAAATAATAGTACCATTATCACTAACTTTTTCAATTTCTATCTTTTTATCTTTAAATAACTTTTCATTTCCAACTATAATTTTTTTACGATCATAAGATATCTCTACACCCTTACCAGCATATTCTTTAGTATTTTTAATTTTATTAATATCAACTTCTTTTTGACTAGCTTCCTTTAAAGATAAAGCTATTGGATGATTAGAATAATATTCAGCTGCAGAAGCATAAAATAATAAATCTTCTTCGTTATAATCTTTAGAAACAACCTTTTGAACCTTAAATACACCTTCAGTTAAAGTTCCTGTCTTATCACAAACAATTATTTCACAATTAGCTAATTTTTCTAAATAATTACTTCCTTTAATTAAAATACCATCCCTTGATGCGGCTCCTATTCCTCCAAAAAAACTTAGTGGTACAGATATAACTAATGCACATGGACAAGAAACAACTAAAAATGATAATGCTCTATAAATCCATGGAGTAAAACTACTATGAGTTACAAATGGCGGAATAAAAGCAAGAATTACCGCAATTATAACAACTATCGGTGTATAATATTTAGCAAATTTAGTAATAAAATTTTCAGATTTAGTTTTTTTGTTGCTAGCATTTTCCACTAAGTCTAAAATTTTACTAACAGTTGAATTTTCATAAGTCTTAGTTACCTTAACTTTTAAAGTACCATTAACATTAATACACCCACTTATTACTTCATCATTAACTTGAACTTTACGATAAGGTGCTTCCCCAGTTAAAGCCACTGTATTAAGCATTGATTCTCCCTCTACAATAATTCCATCAAGAGGAATTTTCTCTCCTGCTTTAACAACAATAATATCACCTATATTAACATCACCAGGATCAACTTTAATAGTTTTTTTATTTTTAAGAAGCCAAGCATAATCAGGTTTAATATCCATTAATTCACTAATAGATTTTCTTGATTTGTTAACAGCATAATCTTGAAATAATTCACCTATTTGATATAAAAGCATAACTGTTACAGCTTCTGGATATTCTTTTATACATATTGCACCTATTGTAGCTAATGCCATTAAGAAATTTTCATCAAAAATTTCACCTTTTAAAATATTCTTAACTGCATTAATTATTACTTCGTAAGAAACTACAATATAAGCAATAAAATATAAAATTATTTTTAAAGTAACATTATCAATTAATAGAGCAATAAAAAATATTAATGTAGATATAATAACTTTATATGAATCTTCATTTTCTTTCATAATCCACCTATCTTCTATGGCTTATATGTTCTAAGCCAATTTCAAACAATTTTGTTATATGTTCATCATCCAAAGTATAATATACTTCTTTGCCACTTTTACGACATTTTACAACACCACTTCTTCTTAATGTTGCCAACTGATGCGATACAGCTGACTTAGTCATACCAAGAACATTTGCAATATCACACACACACATTTCATTATTATCTAAAGTAAATAAAATTTTACATCTTGTAGTATCACCTATTAATTTAAAAAGATCGGCTAAATCATTAAAAGTATATTCATTAGGAATATTCTTTTTAACATTATTAACACTATCTTCATGTATTATATTACAATCACAAACAAATTCATTCTTTGTCATAGCGCCTCCATAGTTGAACACTTATTCAACTATTACAAGTATAGTTGAATATTCATTCAATTGTCAAGTCAAAATAAAAGAGACGAATCTCTTTTACTTACTTTTGGCTTTTATAGTATCATATAATCCACCAGCACCAAGTGATGCAATCAAGCATGTAATAATAGCATTTAAAATATTTGGTTCTAAATCAGTTAGAAAAACTAATAACCCAGATACTATACCTATTAAAACATTTTGAAATGGTATATGTTTACTATTCATAATATTAAACTTTTTACTTATCATACCCATAATAAGTGTGACAAAAGTTATAATACTAGGAATTGTAATCTCCATCATTACCTCCTTTAACTCTACTCTCTAAGTATATGATTCTTTTCTCATGATTATCTATATTTTTAATAACTTCTTCCATTGCTTCATTTAAACAAGTCATAGTCATATTAAGTTTAGTTATATTAGTATTAAGTTTTACTATCGGAGTTACAATTGCAATTAGAGATACAATAAAACCAACTATCATTATAATAGTACTATCCATCATATCACCCATTTTATTGTATGAAAAAAACATTCTATATGAATGTTTATTTATCACTATTAATTATAATTTTTAATAAAGATTTAAATATTTCTTCATTTAAACTAAAACCAGCAGCATATTTATGTCCGCCACCACCATATGATTCGGCAACTTTAGAAACATCAATTCTAACGCTTCTTAAACTAACTTTCTTTTCAAGTGGATCTATTAATAACATATAATCTAATTCTGGATGTCTATTACATAAAGTATTACCTATTATGCTAAGAAACTTATTACCAAATACAATTCCAAATTTTAATCCATCTTTTTCTCTAATAATTAAAGATTTATCTGATAATTCAATTAATTTATTTTCTTCTTGGGTATTTAACTCTATTAAATATTTATCAGTTTCATCAAAAATATCTTTATTGTTGTTTCTTAATTTATCAACCATTTTACTTATATAAGTATCAATTCCAACAATACCAAATAATTTATTTAAATCATTAGCTTCAACATTATTATTTTTCACCCAGTCCCAAGTGTCATATGCTCTTGTATCTTCTACAAATCTTTTTATCAAAGCATTATCTTTAAGTAAATTATTTTCTTTCAAGTACAAATAAAACAATTCTGTTCCACAAGTACTAATTCCATTTCTTTGAATTTCAACTGTAGAAAAAGCATATTTACTGGCATACACATTTGTTTCATGATGATCGAAGTGTAAAATATTCATTCCTAATTCATTAATCTCATCAGCTATTTTATCCTCTAAACCTAAATCAGTTATAAATACTTTTTCATAATTGCTATTTTTTACAAAATCAACAATTTCAGTTTGTTCCGTAACATGTATTAGCATATAATCAATATCTTTAAAAGCTAAATAACCCAGAATAACTCCGCCTAAACCATCTATATCATCTTCATGACTTATAACTAAAACTTTATTGTCATTTAATATTTTTTTCATCTTTGCACCTACTTAACTATAGTTTAACATAATACAATTGAATGAAAAAGCCAAAAATGGTATAATTCTTGCAGTCGAGGTGTTTATGAAAAAATTAAATAAAAAAGATTATTTATATATATTATTAACATTAATTATACCAATCGGGTTCATAATTTATTTATTATGTAAAGGATACATTTTTGGTTCAGAAATAGACTGGGCAAATCAACACATAGTAATTCCCGAGTATTTTAGAAGTATGTTTTATAAAACAGGACATCTTATTCCTCATTTAGCTTTAAATCTAGGGATGGGACAAAACATATTCTATTTTACATACTATGGTTTAATAAGTCCTATAATTTTACTTTCTTATTTATTACCATTTATACCTATGTATATATACATGCTATTAGCAGTTTTCTTATCAATAACTGCTTCATCTATCCTATTTTATAAATGGATTAATAATAAATATAATAGTGAAATAGCTTTAATTAGTACTCTAATGTTAATTTTAAATTCAACATATATATATCAATGTCATAGACATATTATGTTTGTAATATATATGCCATTTATGTTATTAGCTTTAAGAAGTGTTGATTTATATATAGAAAAGAAAAAACCTATACCTTTAATTATTTCTTCATTATTACTAATATTAACAAATTACTATTTTAGTTTTTCAGGAATAATAATTATTGGCATCTATACAATATACAAAATTCTTGAAACTAAAAAAGAATCATTTAAATCATTATTTAAAATAATGTATTATGTAACTATATCTATACTATTATCAGCAATTATCATACTTCCAACAATTTATGCTTTATCAAGAGGAAGAATATCAACTAATGTATCTGAATCAATCAATTATTTAAAATTATTAATTCCATTTAGTAATTTTAATAAAACTTTCCTTAATAGTTATTATTCTTGGGGAGTAACATCTATATATATAATTTCAATTGTTAACTTATTTTTGTCAAAGAAAAAAAGTAATACTTTCTTAGCAATTATTATGTCTTTATTTATGTTTATTCCCGCAAGTAGTTATTTATTAAATGGATTAATGTACGTTGATGGAAAATGCTTTATACCATTTTTACCAGTAGCCATATTAACCGTTGCTAACTTATTAAATCAAATAGCTAAAAAAGAAATTAACATTAAAAAGACAATAATATATTCACTAATACTTTCTTTATTTATTATATTAGGAGCCTTAAAAGTAAATACTTTACCACTTTTATTAATAGATTTAGTTTTAGTAATAATAGCTTTATACTTATCAAATAAATATCCAAAATTAATTTATATTCCTATTATTTTAATAACAATTGCAACTGCATCTATTAGTTCATATAATGAACATTATCTTAAAATAAGTGATATTAAAAATATTAATGATCAAGCATATTATAATCTTACAAATATTAAGGATAACAATTTATATAGAACTAGTATTTTAGACAATACCATCTATACACCAAATAAAACATACAACGGTTATCGTTCATCAATTTATTCTTCAACTTCTAATAAATACTATCTTAAATTTATGAGAGAATATTTCCAAATTGAAGAAATAAACCGCGATAATACAACCTTAACAGATACTCCAAATGTATTATTTGATATCTATAGTGGTACAAAATATATTGTTTCATCAAGCAATAATGTTCCTATCGGTTACACTAAAATTAAAAGTGAAAACAATATTAATCTTTATCAAAATGAAAATGTCTTACCTATTGCTTATGCTTCAAATAAAGTAATGAGTCAAAGAGAATTTGAGAACTTAACATATCCAGAAACATTAGATGCATTATTAAATTATGTTATAGTTGATGAAAGCTTAGAAAACGTTTATAAAAATAAAACAATAAAAAAATATACTGGAAAATATCAAATAAATAAAATAAACAATTTAGAATATTCTAAAAAAGATGGTCATTACATTATTAAAGCTGGTAAAAAAGCAAATGCTGAAATCGAACTAAAAACTCCAATTAAAAATCAAATTTTAATAATCAAATTCAATATGAATAAAGCTAAGAGTGGATATGCTTGTAGTTCAAACATCACAATAAATGGTGTTACAAATGCCCTTTCATGTGATAAATGGAAATACAACAATAACAATAATACATTTGAATACGTATTATCATCAAACGAACCACTAAAAACAATAAACATTGAATTTACAAATGACAAATTTGATATAAGTGATCTAGAATTTTATACAATTGACTACAACACAATTAAAAATTTAAATACAAATATTGATGAATTAGTTATTGATCAAGAAAAATTAACTGATTCATATATAAGCGGTACAATCAACGTTCAAAATGATGGATATTTAAAAATTACCCTTCCATATGAGAAAAAAGGATATAAGATTTATATCGATGGAGAAAAAGCTGATTTAGTTAAAACTGACACAGCATTCATCGGAGCCCAAATAACTCAAGGAACACATAAAGTAGAAATTACTTATAATCCTCCATTATTTAAAACCGGAAAATATCTTTCATTACTTGGATTAGTATTATTTATTCCAATTATTTTCTACAATAAATACAAAAAACAATATCAAAAAATTGGCAATAAAATTAAATCATGTATAAAAAAATTAAATTTAAATATTAAAAAATTTGTTAAGAATAACAAAGGATATCTTCTTCTTGGAGCATCACTATTTATATTAGATTTATCACTTAGATTATTCTACAGCAATCAAATCAACTATTATCACTGGTTCAATCCAATGCCAAATATATTCTCATTAGTATGGATTATATTTATCTTAACATTAACTAAAAACATAAAAGGTATTATAGGAAAAATTATATATTTTGTTTTCTATATATTCTCAATAATAATGTTCTTAGTTCATAGTATATATTTCTCATACTTTAAAGAATTCTTTGATTATAGTGTCATGCAAGTTGCGGGTGAAGGAACCGATTATTTATCTACCGTTTTATTAAATATTCCATTATGGATTATAATTATCTTCTTAGCAAGTATTGCATTAACTGTATTAGGTATTAAAAAAATCGATCAAGTTAAAAAGACCAATGGTCTAAAAGTATTTTTAATCATAATTATATTTATCGCATTAAAATTTATTTTACCATTTGGTTTTGGACCTCAACGTAAAAATGTTGAATGGGATGACTGGCGTAATTCAAGAAGTGTATACACATCATATAACGATAACAATAAGAGTTTAATGGTATCTGGTATGTTTGAATATAACGTAAGAAACTTCTATATCAATTTCATACAAGATAATACCAAATTATCTAAACAAGAAGAAGAAGTTTTAAATAATAACTTTAAAGATTTAAAACAAAGTGAAACAAATAAATATACTGGCATCTTTAAAGATAAAAATTTAATTATAGTTCAACTTGAAAGTGTTGATGATTTCTTACTAGATAAAAATATCATGCCAACCTTCTATAAACTATCTAGAAACTCTATTAACTTTAAAAAACATTTTAGTTATACATCAGGTGGTGGTTCAACATTTAATTCAGAGTTCATGGTTAATACTGGTTACTCAAGTGCTTACAATTACAATCAAAGTGCTTATACATTCAGTAGAAATACCTATGCTTACTCTCTTGCAAATCTATTTAAAAAACAAGGATATGAAGTAAATGCTTTCCATATGAACACATCAGAGTATTATTCTAGAGGCGTTAATTATAAAGCATTTGGTTATGACTCATATAACGGTTTAAAAGATTTAGGTATCTATGAAAATAATGAATTCTGGTTAGATACCGAGTTAATAAAAAATGAAACATTTAATGAAAAAATATTTAATCCAAATAAAAAGACATTATCATATATTATTACTTATTCTGCACATATGCCTTATAAAACAACAAAAGGTACATGTCCAATGCTAACAGATAAACAAGGATTAACTGAATATGAATGTTTAAAAATTCAAGCAAAAGAAACAGATGATATGTTAAATCTAATCTTAGAAAACTTAAAAGAAAAGAACATGATGGAAAACACCGTATTAGTTTTATTCACAGATCATTATGTTTATACTCTTGAAAATAAAAGTTTATTAGACGAATATAAAGAAACAGATACAAATCTTATTAATAAGACTCCATTTATGATTTATCATAATGGTGAAATTAAGAAAACTGTAAAAAATGTTAATTCACAATTAGATATTCTTCCAACAATTTTAAATTTATTCGGAATTACATATTATCCAAATAATTATATTGGTAGAGATATCTTATCAAATGATTATGATCCATTAGTATTCTTCCCAGATGGTTCTTGGTATAATGGTCAAACTTATGTAACAAATGGTGAATACTATAAAGGAAGAAAAATCAGCGATGAAAAACTTCAAAAATATAATTCAATCGTAAAAAGAAAAATGTCATTAAATGATGCCGTTATCAAATCTGATTATTTTGCTAAAAAAACAAGTTAAAACTTGTTTTTTTGTGTATTAAAATTTCTTTATTTATATTTAAATTTATAGTATAATCTAGAATAGGGTGCTAGTATGAAAAAGAATAGAAAATTCAAAAATTTATTTAAAAAATTACATAAAACAAAATTAGGTTTTCGAATAACCTTTTATATAACATTTATACTATATTTAATAAGTATTTGTTTACTATCTTATAGTATTCTTTTACTTGCCGGTATTGAAACCTTTATAAGAGTCATTATTATCTTAATATTATTTACATATTTATTTATTTATCTAATATTTGGATTAACAACTCTTATAACTAAAAAGCATACCAAATTAATCATAGTAACTATATTAACCTTAATATTTGCTGTCGGTAACGTATTTGCATATTACTACATCAACAAAACTTATCAAATTGTAGATAATACTAGTAAAGAAAAAGTTATATACACAACAAAATTAATCGCACTATCAAAAGATGTTAATATTAAAACAATCGGACTAATTAAAAATGAAAATGATACAGAAGGATATATCTTACCTCAAGAATATATTGCAACAAATAATTTAAAATACAAAATAGTTTACTATGAAGATTATTATAAATTGTTAGAAGCCTTATACGATAAAAAAGTTGATGCGATCTTTATTGGTTCAAATTACAAAATTAAATATCGAGAAACCGAAAAATTTGCAAACATTGCTACAGATACCGTGGAATTAGCAGAATTTAGTAAAAAATTAGATAATCAAGATACAGTAGAATCAACTAATAAATCTGTAACTGAACCATTTACTGTATTACTTCTTGGTGTAGACTCAGAATATGATGGATTATCAAATAACGCCGCATTTAATGGTGACTCAATCATGTTAGTAACATTTAATCCTAAAACATTATCTGCAACTATGTTTAGTATTCCAAGAGATACATATGTACCTATCGCATGTAACAATAATAAAGGACACAAAATAAATTCAGCAGCAGCTTATGGTACCAAATGTATGATAGATACAATTCACAACCTAACAGATATTAATATCGACTACTATGTAAAAATTAACTTCAAAGGAGTTGTTGCTCTAGTTAATGCTTTAGATGGTATCACAATGGATATTGATAAACCAGATTTCAGTAAAAACTTAAGAGTAGATTGTAAAGGAAAGATTTGTGAACAAAATTCAAATCGTCAATTTGGTAACAACTTAGTATTTATCGAACCAGGTAAAAATAAAACTTTAAATGGTGAACAAGCTCTTGCTTATGCTCGTAACAGACACCAATGGGCACTATCAGACTTTAAACGTATTGAACATCAACAAGCAGTTGTAACAGCTATCGCTAATAAAGCTAAAACAATAAGAGATGTAAATACATTTTATAAAGTACTAAATGCTGTTTCAAATAACATAGATACAAATATGGCTCCAAAAGAAATATTAAACTTCTATAACGTATTTAAAACAATTATAACAAGTGAAAACTTCTCAGCTAACGATTTCATTAACATCCAAAAAACATACCTTACAGGATATGATTTAACAATATTCCAAGGCTATAATATGTACACTTTCCAATATAATAAAGAAAGTTTAGATGAAATAGTAAAAGCCATGAAAGAAAATCTAGAAATTACTAAACCAACCTTAATTAAAACATTTAACTTCTCAGTAAATGAAGAATACAAAGTACCAGTTATCGGTAAGATTTATACAACTGGTCAAAGAAATGAAACCATGCCAAACTTTGTAGGTAGCACTATTGGTTATTTAGAATCATGGGTATCTGGTAGAGAAATAACTCTAACCAAAGAATATCAAGAAAGTACAACATGTATGAATAATCAAATACTAAGTCAAAACGTTCATAAAGGAACTTTAATAACAAAAGGAATGACCTTAAATGTTAAAGTATGTAAAAACAATCCTATCGTTAAACCAACTACAACAACTACTTCAAGTACTTCAAGTACTGTTGAAGAAACTCCATAAAAAAAACCATTATATAATGGTTTTTTTATTTCATCTTTTTATTAATAGATCTAATGTTATAACACATCTCAGTAAACAACATTAATAATTCAAAAGAAACTCTTAATCCTATATTACCAAGTACTAAAACTAAAATAAATGATAAGAAACTAGTTGAAATTAAATTAAATGATAATAAAGTTAAAGCAAGTGCACTAACAATATAGGCTATTCTAAATAAATCATCAATTACAAAATATTTAAATTGAAACCACTCATATAATTTAGCCATAAATCCAGTATACTTTTTTTCATTATTTTTACTAAATACTGTAAAATATAAAGCAATTCCTCCAATAACAGCAAGTACTACAGCAATTATAGTCCAAACTAAACTACCTGCTAAAGAACTAGTACTACCAGTTTCTCCTAAATAACTATAATCATACATATCCATAATATCTATTCCTTTCTATTAATAATCATAACATATATTAAACCATAAAAAAACCATTCCTAACTAGGAATAGTTAATTTTTGACCAATACTCAAGACATTAGAACTTAAATTGTTTAAAGATTTAATTTCATCTACACTAACATTATATTTTTTAGCAATATTATATAAAGTATCACCTTTTTTAACCGTATATACCATAGTACTTATATTTTGATCATTACTTTCACTAGGAATAATTAAAGACATTCCTATCGTAAGCGTATTACTACTTAATCCATTAGCTTTCTTTATCTCATCAACACTTACATTAAATTCTCTGGCAATACCATATAAAGTATCACCCTTCTTAACAACATAAACATTTGAAGAACTAGTATCACCAACAATTAACTTTTGACCGATTGCCAAAGTATTACTATCTAAATTATTATATTTTTTAAGTTCAGCAACTGTTAAACCATATTTACTGGCAATACCATACAATGTATCTCCCTTTTTAACAGTATAATATTCATAACCAGTAAGTTCTTCATTATTAGAAGGAGTACTATTATCCTTAACCAGTAAAACATCTCCAATATTTAAAGAATTAGAAGATAAATTGTTAATATCTTTAAGTTTATCCACAGTCAAACCATAATTTTTAGCAATACTCCATAAAGTATCTCCTTTTTTAACAACATAATATCCACTTGCAGTTTTAGGAACATACTTATATCCAGCATATTCAGTTACAGCTCTAACTACAGCTTCGGCATAAGCTTTATAATTGTTTTTAAGCCTATTAGCATCATTAACATTATCTAAAAAACCATATTCAACAATTAAAGCTTCAGTATTAGGAGTATTACGAATAATATAATAATAATCTTTAGAAGTATTACTAGGTAAACGTCTTTGATAATATTTTCTAACAACTTGACCGGATTTCTCTAATTCATTAATTATCTTAGCCGCTAAAGTATCTTTATTACGTAGTGCATATATTACTTCAGCACCTTCGCCACCAGAATAGTTCACTATCCATTATTAAAAAAATAACTGGTAGTAAAATTGCACCAGTTATTTTTTATTACATTGTTCTAGTTTTAAAACTCTTATCAATTTTTCTTCAAGCATAGGTCTTGCAAATTGTTCTTCTAAAGTTAATATACTATTTTTATATCTATTATATGCAAAATCATAATCACCATTTTTTATAGCCGTCACACATACTCTTACAACATTTTCATATATAAAATCAAATATTTCATCGCTATTATCAAATTCATTTAAAGCACTAACAATAATAGGTGCAGTTTTATAATAATGTTCTATTTCTTCTTTAGAAACAAATTTGTCTCTAAACCATCTTAATATCGTTAATTCCTCACAATTATCATCAAATTTTTTCGTTTTATGTCTCATACAAGCCGTTGTTAAATAGCATTTACAATCTGTTGAAGTTTTTACTCCATTAGATTTTTCATTAATTGTAAACGAACTATTATTATAATCAATATTAACGTGTATTGATTCATCATGAGGTTTTTTTGGATCACTTCCATAAACATTTACATGTCCTTTATCATCATTACTATTTACATTTACCCATGTTCCACCATTTGTTTCTATTGCCATTTTAAAAATCTCCTTTAAAGTTAGTTATTTCATTAAGTTCTTTTACGCCATATTCTACGTCTTCGGCATAATCAAAAACATCTTTATCTTCATAACATTGATTACAAAAATTTATAACACTTTCTAAATTGCCCAATGAATAAATACATTTATTATTATATAATTCATATTGTTCCAAATAATAATCCAAATAATAAGATGATTCTTTTTTTAAATTATCACTCTTAGTATTTTTAATAATACATAACAATGAGCATATAATTTTTCTAAACAAGTTAAGAATTTTCGTATCCTTACTCATAACTACTCCCTTCTATCAAAATATTATAAATAGTTATATTATCTGTCAAGTTTCTTTCCTTTTCTACCATAATCATAACATATATTAATACATAAAAAAACCATTCCTAACTAGGAATAGTTAATTTTTGACCAATACTCAAGACATTAGAACTTAAATTGTTTAAAGATTTAATTTCATCTACACTAACATTATATTTTTTAGCAATATTATATAAAGTATCACCTTTTTTAACCGTATATACCATAGTACTTATATTTTGATCATTACTTTCACTAGGAATAATTAAAGACATTCCTATCGTAAGCGTATTACTACTTAATCCATTAGCTTTCTTTATCTCATCAACACTTACATTAAATTCTCTGGCAATACCATATAAAGTATCACCCTTCTTAACAACATAAACATTTGAAGAACTAGTATCACCAACAATTAACTTTTGACCGATTGCCAAAGTATTACTATCTAAATTATTATATTTTTTAAGTTCAGCAACTGTTAAACCATATTTACTGGCAATACCATACAATGTATCTCCCTTTTTAACAGTATAATATTCATAACCAGTAAGTTCTTCATTATTAGAAGGAGTACTATTATCCTTAACCAGTAAAACATCTCCAATATTTAAAGAATTAGAAGATAAATTGTTAATATCTTTAAGTTTATCCACAGTCAAACCATAATTTTTAGCAATACTCCATAAAGTATCTCCTTTTTTAACAACATAATATCCACTTGCAGTTTTAGGAACATACTTATATCCAGCATATTCAGTTACAGCTCTAACTACAGCTTCGGCATAAGCTTTATAATTGTTTTTAAGCCTATTAGCATCATTAACATTATCTAAAAAACCATATTCAACAATTAAAGCTTCAGTATTAGGAGTATTACGAATAATATAATAATAATCTTTAGAAGTATTACTAGGTAAACGTCTTTGATAATATTTTCTAACAACTTGACCGGATTTCTCTAATTCATTAATTATCTTAGCCGCTAAAGTATCTTTATTACGTAGTGCATATATTACTTCAGCACCTTCGCCACCTCCCGCATTTATGTGATTAGATAACACTATTACATCCTTACCATTACCATATTGATCCAATACAACTTTAGGTCTAGCATTCGCATCCAAATCCACATCACTAGTTCTAGTCATCTTTACTGGCACTCCTAATTCTTTAAATCTATCATACATATATTTACTTATATCTAAAGTTAAATTCTTTTCAACAATACTATTGCCAGAAGCACCATTATCTGCACCACCATGTCCAGCATCAATAACTACACTTTTTATAGCCATATATATCACCTAAAATATTGTATGAAAAAAACATATATTTTGCTAATATATGTTTTTTTCATACCATTTTATTAAATTATCAGTATCAATTTTATAAATTGTACTTTCTCCTATTTTTTCAAATCCAATATGCTCAAAAACTTTCTGTGAATGAATGTTCCTCTTATTAATATGTATTTTTATATAATCATAATTCTTTAAATCTGGCATACTAACAAACTTTCTGATAAGTTTTCTCAAAACACCCTTACCTTGATACTCTTCTCTAATCTGAATCTCACTTATCCAAAGTTCATCATTTATCACAGAATAACTTAAATACCCAATTACCAAATCTCTTTCTTCAAAACATATCACATTATATTGTTCTGTCGTTTTTATAGAATTAAACAAATTATTATAATTATCTTTATTATCATACTTATCTTTATCATCCAAAAATTCAGGATAAGTTTTAAACAAATTATTTATTAACATTTCATACATCTTTGCAAATTGATTATCACTCAATTCTTTAGATGAATAAACATTAAGCATTCTTTAACATCTCCAAATGTTTATCTTCAATTCTATCTAAATTTTTATTATCTTCTATTATTTTATTTATAAAAACTTTATCATTAGTTTCAATGACTTTATCTATTAAATAATCCATATCTAGTGATTCTTGAACAGCGCAAACTAGTTCCATCAAATAATAAACGTCTCTCTTTAAAATAAAATAATCTACAATTTTATTAAAGTTCATGCCTTTAAATTCATAATTAAAAGCAAGTCTCCACAAAGCTTCTCTTTTATCTTCTTTAATACCAACTTCAACCATATCATCAAAAGCTTCTTGATCAATTTGTGGTGGACATGGAACACTTATATAATGAGTTATAAATTCAAGTAAATCTTTAGTATCCATCGCCGTAGCTTCTCTGTTAACAATTTCATTATGAGTTAATTTGTTAAAAATTTGTTTATATTTTTCTCCGCCATCTTTAACTAATAACAAATCACTTTGAAGTTCTTCTTTTTTCTTATCTATTTTTGCTTGAATCTTTTCATTATCTGTCTTTGCATTTTTCATCTTTTCAAGTAAATGATTTATAGTCTCTTTTCTTTTTCTTTCAACTTCATCTTCTTCATTAGGAACAGATTCTATAATTTTTTTAATTTCCAATTTAGTGTTTTCAATATTTTCCTCATCATCTTTAGAATATCCTTCTAACTCATCCATTAATTTAAGTACATCATCAGCATTAATAAATCTATTAACATACTTATACATAATATCTACCATTCTCACAAGTATCACCTCTATCTCAATTATAGCAAAAGAAAACACCTAATAAAAGGTGTCTCTAAATACTTCTTTTCTTTCTAGTTACATAGTTATTTAAAATTATAAAAATTACAGAAAACAACAAAAGCATTCCTAAATTTAACAAAATTGGTTTCAAATTTGTTAAATCAAATATTTCCATAGTCTTTAATAATTCATTAGATTTAATATACCAATAAGATGGTAAGACATGAGCAAATTTTAAAACTCCAGCTGGAAGCATACTCATCGGAATAAATGCACCACACAAGAAAGCAGACCCTAGTGCTACCACGTTAACTACTCCAGTAATCGCATTTTTATTACTTATCAAATCACTTATAAACAAAGCCATAGTAAGTGAACAAAGCGTAAATACAAATGAATTAATAACATACCATAATCCATTTAAAGTAAATATCGTTTTGCCAAGAATCGCTACTCCAATCAAATTATAAAAAATCCAAACAATCAAGCCATACCCAAAACTAGAAATTAACAATAACCAATTATGTTTCTTATAATCCATCTTACTTATAATTATTCTTTTATTAACGTATTCTTTATGAAAACTTCCTAATACTAAGCATACTATGTAAATAACTACTGCCATTATACTATAACTAGCAAAACTATAATAAAATGATATATTACTCATTTCTCCCGCATCTAACTTGGAATTAATAATCATCTCAGATTTCTTACTTAAACTATCATTAATATTCTTTATTATCGTTTTTTCATCATCATAAAGTTTTCTAAAAGTATTTTGAGTTTTAACATACCTTTCTAGCATCATTTCTGTTAAAGAAGAATCATAAGTATCATTTGTTTTTATATCAATACTTGGATTTTCCCCATTTAATATATTTCTTCTATACCCTTCTTGTATATAAATAACATAAGATATATCTCTATAAAATAAAGCATCATTAATTTTTTCTTCACTACTAAATACTTTAACATTAGCGTTATCTTTTAAATAATCTATTAAATTCTCAGTTAGTCCCATATTTACATCATAATTAACAATTACAATATCAGGTTTTGTATCCGTAAATGTCATATTAACATCACCAGAATTCATATTTATAGCACCAAAACCAATTAACATAACTGTATATAAAATAATAGTTCCTTTATATTTATTTACTATTTTCCAAAAAGTCTTAAATACTGTCATACTTCTGTCTCCTTAATGCTAATATAGATATAATAATTAATATTAAAGAAAATACTAATAGACTAATTAAATCAAAATAAAATCTATTTAAAGTATCGTAATAATATAAACTATAAAAACCATCTGTAATCATTGCTACTGGATTAATCTTATTTAAAAATGATGCATTAGTATCTATAACATACTTCATTCCTACACCCATCATACCTGACAAAAAACAAAATAACATTGTAATAGATATTAAAATACCTATTTTAGAGCCCTCATTAGCCTTAATTGATGTTGCAACCATTAATCCTAAAGATAATCCTGATAACGAACCCACAAGGGCTAAAATTATGCTTAAATAAAGCGTATTACCATAATCAACATTCAAAATAAATATAGTATATAAAAATAATAAAGCTATTCCTATAATTTGTACCACATAACTAGCAAGTAAACTACTAATAACCGTTTTACTTTTATTTATAGGTGAAATAAAAATTCTCTTACCAACACTTTTCATATCTGGTAATTTATAATTAATAATATACATAGAAAGCATACTACCATATAAACATGCCATTGCTATTAAAGAATAAAACTCAACCATTGTATAACTTAAATTTTTATTAGAAACATTATTAAGTTTTACATCGTTATCATTATTAACAATATTTAAAACTTCTTCATAAATCTTTCCATAATCTACTTCATAACTATTACTAACTTTATCTTTAATAACATTATTTATAATAGTCTTTTTACTATTAATTTCATCAACTACATATCTTAAAACAGTTTCATTAATTCCACTATTATTAACATTAATTTTAATATCATCACCAGTAAATAATAAATAACCAGTTATCTCATTATCATCAAGTAATTTTTCACTTTTCTTTTGATCTAAATAACTAATATTAAATATCTTATTTTCACCAGTGCTTAAACTTTTTAATGCTTCATTAAAAAACTCATCTCTTTTAAATTCTTCATTATTAACAACTGCAATATTAAAAACTTCTAAAACTTCATTTTTTTCAATATTTGAAAATGCTAATTTAAAGAAAGTACCAAGCAATATTGGAAAAACAAAAGTCCAAAATATCAAAGCTTTACTCTTAAATAAAGTTTTTAAAGAATAAACAAAATTATGCCAAAACATTAATCCCTTAATTCCTTTCCAGTTAGTTCTAAGAATACATCATTTAATGTTGGTCTTTCTGAGAATATTTTATTATATTTAATCTTTTTACTATTAAAATAATCTATTAAATCTCCTAAGTTATTTTTACCTTTCTTATATTTAATAACTAAAATACCATTACCAAAATTAATATCATCAACTGTTTTAAATTCTTTTATTTCTTTTATTTCTTTTTCACTTATTTTATTTAATTCTACTGTTATTTTTTCTTCTATATTAGCTTTTTCTTTTAATTCATCAGATGTTCCTTCTGCTATTATCTTACCTTTATCTAAAATGATAATTCTATCACAAAGTATTTCAACTTCTTCCATATAATGTGTCGTATAAACAATTGTAGCTCCCTCATCTCTCAACTTTTTAATTCCATCTAAAATATTATTTCTACTTTGAGGATCAACTGCTACAGTAGGTTCATCTAAAAATATTAAACTTGGTTTATGTGCTATTCCACATGCTATATTTAATCTTCTAAGTAAACCACCAGATAATTGTTTAGGATAAAATTTGACAAAATCATTAAGACCAACTAAATCAATCGCATCCTTAACATATTTCTTACGTTTATCTTTATCAGTTATATATAAACCACAAAAATAATCAATATTATCATAAACGTTTAATTCATCAAATACGGCAATCTCTTGAAATATAACTCCAATCTTACTTTTAATATCATAAGAATCAACATTCATTTCTTTTCCAAATATTTTAATATTCCCGTTTTGATATTTAAGTAAAGAAAGTAAACAATTAATAGTTGTTGATTTACCACTTCCATTAGGTCCAAGTAATCCCAATATTTCCCCCTTTTTAACATTAAAAGATAAGTCATCAACTGCTTTTGAATTTTTATAACATTTAGTTAAATTTTTAACTTCAATAACATTTATCATAAATACCTCTTTCTATACATTTAAATTTTTATAATCTTTAGTTCCAACTTTAATAATCAAATAATAAAACAAAACATCAAGTAAACTAATTACTAATAAATTAAAACAAAGTAACATTTTCGAATTAATTTTATCTATCAATAACCCATAACCTAATATACTACCAAAAAACACAATCATTCCCATAAATACTGATAACATTGAACTCATACTCTGTTTAACAACCTCAGTGTCATTCATCGCATTCATCTTCGGATATTTCAAATTAATAAATAAACCTATACTTGATGATAATAATATTGATAATAAACTACCTAAAATAATAACAATGATATAAAAAACACTTGGTTTAAAAACTATAAAGAAAATTAATTCACTAATTAATATAAATGGTAATTCAATAATATATGGGTATATTAATTTAGATCTCATAATTGCTTTTTCACTAACAGGTAAACTTTTAGTAATGTTAATAGTTTTTCCTTCTAAAGAAATACAAGAAGACGTAATAGAAGTTAAAGAGGCAGCAAATATCATTAAGAAATAATATAAAACCTCAATAGATAAACCACCATTATATCCATAATCTTTCAATATTAGTTCAAAAACACTGCTTCCCTTTACAGCCATTGCTATTGTAACAATAAGAACAATAACCAAACCTATTGAAGTATTTAGCATATAAACCGGAGAAGAAAAATATCTTTTTAACTCTTTTTTCACCAAAGCAATCAAAGGACTATTTTTAACAAATTTTTCTTTTTTAAAACTTACTTTTGTATTGCCACTTTTTTCATTAGATATAATTTTAAAATAATATTTAGCTCCAATATAAATAAATAACATAAATGGAATAATATTTATTAACAATAATTTTAAAAAAGTTAAAATATCAAACTGATTAATTAGATTAACATAAGAACCTATTGGATAATAAATTTTAACTAGCATATCATTGATACTTACTGCTTTACTTGCAATATTTTGAACAAAGCCTTCTAATTTTATACTTCCAATATAAATTATAAAAAATAAGATTAATGATAATACCGTTTGAATTATCTTTTTAAATCTAGATTTACTAGAAAACATCTTAACTAAATACCCTAAAAAACTAGATATAATAGTTGGAATAATTGGTAGCAATATTGTCATCAAAAATGATAATAAATAAAAACTAATTCCTGGATGTTCAAAATAAATATAAATTATAAAAGCTGGTAACAAAAACATCAAGTTATAAATATATTGAAATAATAATAATTTAAAAATTCGTAAAAATAATATTTTAGATTTTGATATTGGTAATGAAAATAACAAATCATTATCTTTAGCTTCAAATAAAATACCTTGAGATTTATAAATACCTTCTATAAAAGTTAAAACAGTAACAAGGAATAAAAACATTGTCAACATTATATAAGTAAGATGGACTTCATGTAAAGCTTTTCCTACCATATAAGCATATGTTCCAATTAAAAGTGCAACAATTAAGAATAATATAATTGGTAATATAGTTTTTACAAATTTACTAGAATTTCTTTTTGCTGAATAATTAAACATATTCATATCTTGACTAAGAACAGCTTTGATTAAAGAATATGTTTTCATTATTGATTATCTCCTAACTCAAGAAATACTTGTTCTAAAGATTCATCACCCTTAATATCTTTCATTTTACCTATTTTGACAATTTCACCTTTTTTAATTATTGCTACTCTATCACATAACTTTTCTGCAACATCTAAAATATGTGTGGAAAAAAAGATAGTTTTCCCCTCTTTAGCCATTTTATGCATTACTTCTTTCATATCAAAAACTGCTTTTGGATCAAGTCCAACAAAAGGTTCATCCATAATTAAGACATCAGGATTATGACTAAGTGCCGCAATTAAAGCTACTTTTTGTTTCATACCATGAGAGAAACTTGAAATATCAGAACCTAATTTACCATCCATTTCAAACATTTTAGAATATTTTTCAATATTTACTTTTCTCTCTTTTAAAGATACATCATATATATCACATATAAAATTAATAAAATCTAACCCAGTCATATTCTCATATAAATCAGGATTATCTGGAACATAAGCCATTTCTCTTTTACATTCAATAGGTTCTTTTTTTATAGATTTACCATTAATTAAAATATCTCCACTATCAAAATCTAATATTCCTACTAAAGACTTTATCATAGTAGTTTTACCAGCACCATTATGTCCAATAAATGCAAATATTTCCCCATTATCAATCTTAAAACTAATATCATTTAAAGCTTTTACTTTGCCATCATAACTCTTACTAACATTTTTAATCTCTATCATATTATTTTTCCTCTTTCCAATTATTCAAAACCCATTTATTATTTGGATTTTCTTCAAGTAACATAAGTGCTTGAAATTCACTAGATAATAAATCACTTATATCTTTATCAGTTAATTCAAGTGTCTTACAAGCAATAAGCGTTGCTAATCCATGAGTAAATATCCACATCTTAGTATGAAATGTCATAATTTCTTCATGACTTAATTGAGTACTTTTTTTAATAATACCTTCAAGTGTAGTAAAATCACTATCACCCTTACCGACAAACTTTTTAATTCCTAATTTAGAATCACTCATAAAAAGATAAGTATATAATTTAGGTTCATTTTTCGCAAATTTTATATAATTAATTCCAATTTGTTTATATTTAGGAATTCCTTCTATAACATTATTAATTAAATAACTAAAAAAATATTCTTCAATCTTTTCATTAAGTTCTTTATTTAATTCTTCAACATTTTTAAATTGATAATAAATAGGTCTAATTGAACAATTAAGTATTTTAGCTAATTCTCTATTACTTATTTGATCAACACCTTTTTCTCTTGCTATTTCAAAAGCTGCATCTAATATCATTTGTTTTGATATTTTTATGGTTGTTGGCATAACTACTCCTTCCTATTACAAAAATATTGTATCACATAATACAATATTAATAAATACATCATTTTAAAAATATATAAAATTTATTAGGACAAAAAGTTTACTTATTTATTTTCGGGTTTATGCAACAATATAAATAGGTGAAGTTAAATGAATACAAATTTTAAAGATGATTATAACGAAGATTTTAAATCTATTATTGCTTATAACATTAAATATTATCGTAAAGAAAAAGGAATTAAATTAATGGACCTAGCTGAATTATTAGGTGTTACTCCAGAATACTTAAAGAGAATAGAGTCACCTAATGATGATAAAAAGAATTGTTCATTAACTCTACTTTATAAAATATCAATAATATTTAATAAAAAGCTAGATGATTTTCTTATTGATCATAGAGAAAAATAAAAAAACTACATTTCGTAGTTTTTTATTTTAATATTAAATAACTAATTATAAACACACTTATATTATTTAGTAAATTAACTGTATCATTCGTCATCCATTTATAACCTTTTATAAGCTTAGTATTCTTTTTACAATGTATATCTACCTCAACTTGTTCATGACAGACTTTACATTCATATTTAGCTTGAAAAAAGGCTCCTAAAATACTATCAATGTAAGTTCCAACAAAGGCCATAAGTATAATAAATAAATACATCTTAACATTATAAGAAACATAATAATAAACAAGTCCTACAATAATACCACCTAGGATTGAAGCATTTATTCCTAAAAAACTAATAGCTCCACTTTCTCCTTTTTTCATTTTTTTAAAATTTAAAGGATTAACAGGTTTCTTTGTAGATAAACTACCTAAAGAAGATGCTAAGGTATCTGCTAAACTAGTTCCAATAACGGCATAATATGTTACATAAAAAACATCTTGTTTAGTAACATAAAATAATACTATTGCAACAAAAGAAGTTAAAATATTACTTATCATTTGGTAAGCATTTCTTTTTTCATCTTTTTCACCCTTTTTTAATTTATCACTTAATAAAGTTAATACAAAAGTTAATGCTAAAGCAAAAAACGGAAATAAACCACCACAATAAGCTATCACCACACCCATTACCCACGCACATAACACAGCTAGGTTGGTAAGTTTCTTCTTATATAAAGCATATAAAGCAAAAACAGATGGTAACAATACAGCTAAATACATCTACAACACTCCCATTAAATATACAATAATAGATACTCCTAAAGGTATATATAAATTATCTAACCCCTTAGTTCCAATTAATTCAAGTAATGTACTTATAATTGCAACAATTACATATTGATATAATTTAAAACTAATGTCAAATACTAAATCAAATGTTAACATAACAAGTATTGACACTACAAACACAGTTAATGACCCAGAAATAGTTTTATTATTTATTAACTTTTTACTTTTAATTTTCTTAGCAACTAATGGAGCCAATCCATCACCAAAAGCCATTATAAATAATCCTATTCCAAAAGGTAAATAAAACTTTGGTTCAAAATAAGTAACAATACACATGATAAGAACACTAACTGGATATAATACAGTTCCTATCGAATTATCATCATTTTCCATCCCTTTAAATAAGTTCTTCTTATAAGAAATATAATTAACAATAATAAACGTTATAGGAGGAATTATTATATGTATTGTATTCTTAAAATAAACATATAAAATAATCCAACAAAAAGACACACATATATGTATAACCTTTCTTGTAATCATTTCTGAAACATTAAACTTTTTATGTAAAATATCTGTTATTAATAATAACAAAATTAAATATAAATATGTAAATAAATAACCCCTAACTATCATAATCCCGGATATGCCCCAACACCAAGAGGTAAACCAATTAAATAGAAAGCTAAAATAATTACTATCCACATAATAGTTATAAATCCACTATATGGCATCAAATATTTAATATTACCAAATAAACCCTCTTGATCATCAGTACTATATAATTCCATAAATGCAATATAAATTACAAAATATGCCATTACTGGAGTTAATGCATAACTACAACATTCACCAGCTCTAAAAATAACTGTAGCAAATTCAGGAGATAATCCTGCATTCATAAATACTGGAACAGCGGATGCACTTAATATAGCCCACTTACTTATACTACTTGGTAAAACTAATGTTGATAAAGCACTAATTATAAACAATAATAAAATTAAAGGTAAGCCAGTAAATTCACTCGCACTAATAACACTAGCTAAACTAGCAGTAATTAAAGTACCTATATTAGACTTCTTAAATATAAAGATAAATGAAGAAGCAAAGAATATTAATACTAATACTTTACCAATTTTATCTAAAGAATAACTTAAAGATTCCCAAACCTCTTTACCACTCTTAAAGTTCTTAGATCCAAATCCATAAGTTAAACCTAATATAAAGAATAATAATGTAACAACAAATACAAATCCTTGATTAAAGAAAGAATTATAACCAAATAACTTATCTATATATAAAGTTTGACTATAATCTAATAGATTACCACCTAAAGGTGCATTAGGAATAATATTATATATAAATATTAATAAATATATAATACCTGCTCCTAAAGAAAGAATTAAACCTCTTTTTTCTCTTTTAGTTAAATAATCTTCTTTCTCATCCATTAATTCATAATGTCCTAATCTAGGAACAATTATTCTTTCAGTTACATCAGATACAATTAACGCAGCTACAACAGCGGCAATTAACATAATTAATACATAAGCAAATACACTTATACTATAATCACTTGTAAAAATACTAGCAGCTAACGTTGTATATGATAATAAACTAGAATCAATACTATTCATAAATATATTAATTCCAATACCACATGACATTGAAGCAAAAGCACAAATAATACCCGCTTTTGGATGTCTCTTACCATATTTAAATAATAAAGCTGCAGTTGGAATTAATACAATATAACTTAAATCACCAACAATAGAAGCTAAAACACATATTAAAGATAATATAAATGTTACAACTCTTTTATTAGCATTTTTAGTTAATATATAAAATAAAGAATCTAAAAAACCACTTTTATCCATTATTCCAAAACCTATTAAAATAATAATAAGCATAGATAATGGTGTAAAAGAAACAAAATTAGAAACTGCATTACTAAAAATATATTTTAATCCACTTAAACTAAATAAATTCTCAACAAAAACAAATTGTCTAACATAAGAACCATTAGTTGAAATAGTATTATAAGAAGCACTAACATTAAATAAAGTTAAAATACCACTAGTTATAATAGTTAGTAAAATTAAAATACAAAAAGTCATTATAGGATGTAATACAATTTTTTCTCTTACTCTTCTAATCCTTTTCATTAATAATTCTCCTTAATTTTTTTTCAAACTCTAATCTATCCATCATAATTTCTCTATTACAATTAATACATTTAAGTTTAATATCGACTCCAACCCTAGTAATTATCCATTCATTAGTTCCACATGCATGAGGCTTCTTCATAACAACTTTAGTTCCTAAATTATATGTCTTTTCCATTATGCACCTCTAATTGATTATAAGGAATCTTAATATCATTATTATCATAAGCTTCTTTAACAATACCAAGTACTGCTCTTTTCACAGCAAATTGTTTTCCTTGACCACATTTAACTTGAATTAAATAATTAACACTTGAATCAGCTAATTGATCAATACCTAAATATTTACATTCAGAAGGAACAACATCATCAAGTTTTTTAACTTTATCAAGTGCTCCAACTAACACCTTTTCCACATCTTTTTCATTACATTCATAAGCAGTAGGTATTTGTAAATACATAGTAACCTTTTTTTGACTTAAATTAACAATCTTATCAATGTTACGATTAGCAACGATTAAAGTTTCACCATTAGCACTAACAATCTTTGTACTTTTTAAACCAAACTCAGAAACAGTACCAGTAAAACTATTAAAAGTTACTAAATCACCTACAACATAATAATTATCCATAATGATATTAATACCACCAATTATATCTTTTAAGGCATCTTGAAGTGCTAAACCTATAACAACTCCTACAACACCTAAACCAGCAATAATTGAAGTAGTATTAACCCCATAAATATTTAAAACAATTAATAAACCTAAAATAAGTGTCACATACTTAACAATATTTTTAAAAAGAATAATAATAGTTCTTCTCTTTTTCTTATCGTACTCGGTCTTACCAACTATAACCGCTTTATCAAGTAATCCTATAATTAAATGATAAACAATAATACAACCAACAATAGTTATAATTGGGCCATAAAATTTAACAGATTTAATAAATAAAATAATCTTATCTAAAGCTTCCATTATTCCTCATCCAATTCTATATTTAAAACTTCGAATATTCTAGCTAAATCGCCATCACTATCAAAAGGTATAACAACCTTATCTTTCATAACTTGAGCCTTACATCCTAGTTTATCTCTTAAAATATTTTCATAAGCATTATATTTTAAAGGTCTAATTTTAACTGTTCTATTAATAGGTTTCTTTTTAACAATTGTTTCTTCTCTACATAAATTTTCTAATTCTCTAACAGACAAATCTTCTCTAATTACTCTATTAGCTAAAGCATTAATTAATTCTTCATCATCTAATTTAGATAGTACTCTAGCATGAGAAGCGCTTAATTCTTTACTAGTAATCTTATCTCTAACACTCTTAGGTAAATTTAATAAACCTAAAAGATTAGTAATATAACTTCTACTTTTACCAAATTTAACAGCCATTTCTTCTTGAGTTAAACCAGTAGAATTAATATACTTTTGAAATCCTTCAGCTAATTCAATTGGTGATAAATCTTCTCTTTGAATATTTTCTAAAATAGCAATATCCATCATTTCTTGATCACTAAAATCTTTTACAATGGCAGGAATAGTTTCCTTACCTGCAATCTTAGAAGCTTTAGTTCTTCTTTCACCAGCAACTAATTCATAACCATGAATACTCTTTTTAACAATAATTGGTTCAAGTACCCCATGTTGCTTTATAGATTCAGCTAATTCTTGTAAAGCAAGTGGATCAAAATGAACTCTTGGTTGATATGGATTACTTCTAATCTCACTAATTGGAATTTCCATAATATCTCCATGAGGAGTATTATCAACTATTTCTTGTTCAAAAGTTTCAAAATTTAATTGTTCACTATTAAATAATTGTTCTAAACCCTTTCCTAAAGCTTTTCTCTTATTATTTGTTTCCATCTCTATCTATAACCTCCTTGGCTAGATTCATATAAGCCTCAGCTGCACGACTTGTTGGATCATATTCATTTATAGGTTCACCATGACTTGGTGCTTCTACTAATCTTATTAATCTAGGAATAATAGTATTAAATACTTTATCCTTAAAGAACTTTCTTACTTCTTCAACAACTTCTAATCCTAAATTAGTTCTTGAATCTAATAAAGTTAATAAAACTCCTTCAATCTTTAAATTAGGATTTAATCTAGTTTGAGTCATAATTATAGTATTTAATAATTGAGTAATACCTTCTAAAGCAAAGAACTCACATTGTACTGGAATTATAACAGAATCACTAGCAACTAAAGCATTAGTAGTTAATAACCCTAAAGAAGGAGGACAATCTATAATAATAAAGTCATAATTATCCTTAATAGTTTCAAGTGCATTTCTTAATTGTTCATTTTTCTTAAAAGTTGCATTTTGATAACCTTTTTCTAATAATTCAATATCTAATCCAGCTAAATTAATAGTTGCTGGAATAATAGATAATAAAGTAAAACCAGTTTTAACAATAGCTTTTTTAGCTTCAACAGTTCCATTTAAAACATCATAAATACTATACTTAATATTACCCTTATTAACACCTAATCCAGTAGTACAATTACCCTGAGGATCTAAGTCTACTAATAAAGATTTTTTACCTAATTTACCTAAAGAAGCAGCTAGATTAATACTAGTTGTTGTTTTACCAACTCCACCCTTTTGATTTACTAAAGAAATTACTTTTGTCATTTTAACCACTGCTTTCTACTACTAAATATTTTAACATATATAAATATAATTGTCTAAAAAAAGTATTTTCAATTCTACCTTATTTAATATTTAGACAAACATAATTTTATCACAAAAAGATGCATTATAAAATAAAAATAGACAATACTTAAAATTATGATATAATAAATCTAGTAAGGTGAGGTTTATGAAAAAAAATAGTTTACTAAAAAAAGTATACGTAAGTGAAAAAAGTGCAGGAGAAATAGTGGTAATATCATTACTTAAAACCCTATGTATATGTATTATAATTTTACTATTACTTAATCCTAATGTAATGGATTTTGTTAGTGAAAATATCTATAATCAAGTGGATATGGAAGCAAACAAATTCTGGATTACAACATCACTAATATCTATTCCATTTATTTTAATAATAGGCATTTGTATCGGTTTTATTAAATTAAATATTAGTTCATTAAAAAACAAATAAAAAAGATTCTTATTCAGAATCTTTTTTATTTTTATTTACTTTTTTTGTTTCCTTTTTAGAAGTTTCTTCTTTAACTTCTTCTTTTGGTTCTTCTGGAAGTTTTCCGTTTTCAACTAAATAATCAATTTCTTCTTTAGTTAATGTTTCTTTTTCTAATAAAGCTTCAGCAATTAAAGTTAATAGTTTCTTATTATCATTAATAATCTTTTTAGCATTTTCATGACAAGTATTAATGATCTTTCTCATTTCCATATCAATTTCATTTGCCACTTCATTAGAGAAATGTTGTGACTTATTATAATCTCTTCCTAAGAATACACTACCTTCTTGTTGCTCTAATTGTAGAGGCCCAAGTTCACTCATACCATATTCAGTTACCATAGCTCTAGCTATTTTAGTAGCTTTTTCAAAGTCATTGTGAGCACCAGTAGTAATTTCTCCAAATACAATTTCTTCAGCAGATCTACCGCCTAATAAACCAGTAATTTCTTCTAATAAATCAGTCTTAGTAGAACAAATTTTTTCTTCACTAGGAACCATCATGTTATATCCACCAGCTGCACCTCTAGGAATAATAGTTACTTTTTGAACATCATTAGCATGTGCAAGTTTTAAGCCAATAACAGCGTGTCCTGCTTCATGATAAGCAACTAACTTACGATCATTTTCTGTATATCTTCTAGAAGTTTTAGCAGGTCCCATTAATACACGATCAGTAGCTTCATCAATTTCCGGCATTCCAATAGCAGGTAAATTTCTTCTAACAGCAAGTAGTGCTGCTTCATTAAGTAAATTTTCTAAATCAGCTCCACTAAATCCTGGAGTTCTCTTAGATAAATTTTCTAAATTAACATCTTTAGTAAAAATCTTATTGCGTGCATGAACCTTTAATATTTCCACACGTTCTTTTTGGTCAGGTAAACTAACTGTAACTTGTCTATCAAATCTACCAGGTCTAAGTAAAGCTGGATCTAAAACATCAGGTCTATTTGTTGCAGCAATAATTATAATACCCTCATTAGCACCAAAGCCATCCATTTCAGTAAGTAATTGGTTTAATGTTTGTTCTCTTTCATCATGTCCACCACCTAAACCAGTACCTCTTTGACGACCAACTGCATCAATTTCATCAATAAATATTAAACATGGTGCAGATTGTTTAGCTTGTTTAAACATATCACGAACTCTTGAAGCACCAACACCAACAAATAATTCTACAAAATCAGAACCACTTATATAATAAAATGGTACATTAGCTTCACCAGCTACAGCTTTAGCAAGTAAAGTTTTACCAGTTCCTGGAGGCCCTACAAGTAAAACACCCTTAGGAATTCTAGCGCCTAATTTTTGAAACTTTTTAGGATTCTTTAAGAAATCAATTAATTCAGCAACTTCTTCTTTTTCTTCAACTAAACCAGCTACATCTTTAAAATGAGCCTTAGCTTCTTCATTAAGTTTAGCTTTACTTCTACCAAAATCCATACTATTTTTATTACTTCCATTAATTCTTGAAAATAACCATAATGCCATTATTCCAAGTAAAACAATTGGAACAACATTAACTATAACAGTTAATAAACCATTATTCTCTGGATTAGTATTAGTTTTTACTTCAATATTATCTTCATCAACATATTTCATTACCTTATCTAATACACCTTCACTTAAAGGAATATTAACAGTAAAAGTTTCAGTTGACTTATAACCATCTAAACTACCAGTAATATAATATACTCCTGCACCATTTTTTGGAGTTATTTCTATTTTTTTAACCTCACCATTTTGTAGTTCAGTCATAAATTTATCATAACTCAAATCATGAACCTCATATTGAGATAATCTAAAAAACACCAATGATCCAACAATAACTAACAATAAAATTACATATGGCATTGATTGTTTTGCATAAGCATTTTTATTTTTCATCTTCGTTCTCCTTTTTAATATACTTAATTATTATATCATACTCTTCATCATATTGTTTATCAAAATTACTCTTCTTTACGCCTGGAATCCATAAAATTTTGCCATTTTCATCAGTTACAATTGGCATACTTTTTCTTACATCACTAGGAATCTTACTTTCACTTAAAATCTCGCCAACTTTTTTAGTTCCAACCTTCTTCAAAGTAATCTTATCACCAACTCTTCTATTTCTAACATGAAGAGGCATCTTTATATCATTACTATTTAATCTAATCAAGTAATTACTCTTCTTAATATCAGTTTCATCAATAAAAGTAATTAATCCCCCATTAATATTTAACTTATCATCTAAAATATAATCATAATCACTTACATCATCACGCACTTTAAATTCCAAAATATTATAATATTTAGTAACAACATAATTACAAGGTAAATTAATACTACCATTTACTTTATCACCATCAATTAAAGCAAATATTAAATTAATATGTTCATCAGTAATCCTATTAATATTATTGTTATATATTGAAAGTAATATTCTATTTAATAAATATTTTTTTAACAAATAAGGCAATAAACTAAATTCATTTAAATCCAATCGATTATTTTTATATAATTCATCTAAAAGTACATCTATTTCATTTTCTAAATAATCATTGCATTCATTAATAGTATCACTAAATTTAATGAATTTCATATGAATTTTTGGATTAATTTCTTTTAAAATAGGTAATATTTTATGTCTATAAACATTTCTTGTATGAATTAATTCTAAATTAGTATTATCTATTGCATATGGAATATCTAAATTTTCAACATAATTTAAAATATCTTCTTTAGTTAAATATATTAATGGTCTAACTAAATAATAATTATCTAGCTTTGTATTTTTTTTAAAACCAGCATATCCTCTTAAAGACGCACCTCTTGCTATTCTCATTAAAATAGTTTCAATTAAATCATCACCATGATGAGCTGTAAATAAATATTTAGCTTTATACTTTTTTACAATACTTTCAAAAAAATTATATCTAAAACTTCTACCATATGCTTCAATATTCCCTTTAGGATATTTATCAATAATACTTCCTTCAAATATAATATTATTTTTAAGGCAATATTCTTCTAAATCAACATATTCTTGATCAGATTCTTTTCTCAATTTATGATTTACATGTGCAACAACAACATTAATTCCATTTTTTATTAATATATCAAGTAAACACATTGAATCAGGCCCATATGAACAGGCTAAAACTACGTATTCATCTTCACTAATATTAAGTGATTTAATAAATTCATTAACATTATCCATATAGACCTCCAAATCATAGAATAGTTTACATTATTTAACTATATAAAGCAAGCAAAAAAATTGTCTTATAAACAAAAGAAATCCCAAAAGAATATCTTTTGGGATTGGCAACATTTGAAAAAATTAACGTTTTGAGAATTGTGGTGCTCTACGAGCTTTTTTAAGACCATATTTTTTACGTTCTTTAACACGTGGGTCACGAGTTAAAAATCCATTTACTTTTAATACTTTATGATAAGCATCATCTCTAGTTTGATCAGTACCAGCATCATATTCAACTAAAGCTTTAGCAATAGCTAATCTGATAGCACCAGCTTGACCTGAGAATCCACCACCATTAACTTTAACAGTAATATCAAAAGTATTTTCATTATTAGTTAAAACTAAAGGTTGTTTTAAATCCATTACTAATGTAGGAAATGGCATGTATTCATTTACATCTTTTCCATTAACAGTAATTTTTCCTTTACCAGTAACCATTCTGATTTGAGCAACAGAACGTTTTCTTCTACCAGTAGCAGTAATTTCAGTTTTCTTCATTAGTTATCCTCCTAATCAATCTTTAACTCTGTTGGTTTTTGAGCTGCATGGTTATGTTCACTACCAGCATAAACAAATAATTTTCTATACATTTGTCTTCCTAAAGGTCCGTTAGGTAACATTCCTTTAATAGCTCTTTCTACCATTTCTTCAGGGTACTTTTCTAACATAGTCTTAGCGTTACGTTCTCTTAATCCTCCTGGGAATCCAGAATGATTATAATACATTTTATCATTTAATTTGTTTCCAGTTAATTTAACTTTATCAGCATTAATGATAATAACATAATAATCATTAAATTGCAAACATTTTTTATTATTTCAGCAGTAGAATTACTTGCAATGTAACTTAACATATTTCTCCCTCCTAATCCAGTACCTTCTCCTCATAAGGCACATTATAAATTACATTGTTAGATTTCAAGTAATCAATATTATTTTCAATCTTATTGTTTGTTTCCTTTCCTAATTTCCAAAACATATTATTTAATATTACGATTATTACCAGAACAACACATATAGCTAAATAACATAACATTTCTTTTTTGTTTTTATCCATTATTCTGCCTCCAGTTCTTCTGATTCCTCTATTTTATGTTGCTGATAATATTTTTTATAAAACTTATCATATTGTAGTGTTTTTCCTTCTTCTTCGCCTAATTCTTCTAATGACATTTCATTAAAAATATCATTATCTTTCCAACTTTTAATTATATCTTTTTCAATATCATGTGCTTCTCTCTTATCTAAATTCTTAAACATAAACTATTCCTCCTCAAAACATAAATTATTTAAATCTTCTTTTTTATATCCTTCATCATAATAAAAGTCTTGTGCTATTTTTGTAGTAGTATCTTTTATATCTATATCAAGCTTCTTTAAAACATTATATATATTTTCTTCATTAAAAGACTCAAATTCAACATAATCTTTTAAATAAGGCCATCTATCAATATCTATTTCAACATCATCCAAAATATATCTTATCCTCTTATTTTG
>OJAW01000271.1_pt1 | contig 39622 bp, 34 predicted proteins | sample 1589151 | NCBI WGS metagenome assembly OJAW01 (sample SAMN03283290) | human gut metagenome | biome: human-associated habitat; material: feces | host: Homo sapiens | place: Peru | collected 2012
CAAGCAAAGAAGGAAATGGCGATGCTGGCAGCTCTGAGGGAACTGAACCGCAAGCGCGAGGAGGAAGCGTCATCACAAGCGAAGCAGACTACGACAAAGCCGTAGAGCAGCTTAAGAAAGCTAAGGGTGAAGAACATGAGCGTATACTTGACCAAATGGGAGAGTATGTAAAAGAGTTTGCCAAGAGTAATGGATATGACGAACCTGTTGTATTGAGAACGAAGCAAGACTTGGCGGATGCGGCGAAAACAGAAAATGATAAGACCATTATAGAAAATATGTCAGAGGGTGCTCATTATCCTGGATATTACGAAGATGGTAAGATTCATATATACCTTGAAGGCAGTACAGGCTCGGAAGAATTGCGTGAGACATTTGAGCATGAGTCGGTTCATGCGGATAATGATACAGACCCTTCAAGAGTTGAATCCCTTGTATATTCAATAACAGATATGAACACACTTACCAGAAGAGATTTGGAAAGTGTTATTGAAAAGTTGGTGCATGATACTCATTATACAGATGAAGCTCGTAAACTTCCAGAAGACGAAGCTTTGCACATGTTGGCTGATGAAGCATTGGCACACCTTGTGGAATATGCTCAAAAAAATGGTATAAGAGCAATATCTGAAATAACGAACAACCCTACACTGTTAAACGTAGCTGAAAAAGCATTTAAAGAAAGAGAAAATGACAGAAGAAGAAAAGAAGGACTTGATTCACGTGGAGATACGGAACAAGGGGAGAATATCAATGCTATACCTTCCAAGAAGGACAGCGGAACTCATGTCAAAAATACAGAAGGAGAATCCGGAAATATCGGGTTGGGTAGCACTGACAAAGGCACGAGAAATGCTGAAGGACAGCGAGAAGTAGACAAGACTCAACGTACAAACACTACTCGTGATCCGCTTGTAGAAACAACAAAAGCGGCGTTTGAGCAGAGTAAGGCAGAGTATCTTAAAGCCTTGAAAGAAGGCAAGACAGGTAAGGAGCTTGAAAATGCGGAGTTGCATTACAAGTTTTCTTTCTTGGATTACCAAAATGTAATGGGCGTAACAGACGCTGAATCGCTTGAAAAATTATGGAAGAGAGAGTTTGAATCGGCAAAGACTTCTGAGACTGAGCCTTCCGAAGCCTCACTGGGCCTTACTAAGCCATTGGGTGAGAAGGGAGCTGCTGAGCAGGAGGGTGTGGAATCGCTTGCTATTCTTCCTAAGAAAGAAGAGAATACGCTTAATCCGATAGTGAAAGCTGCGGAGAACTACAAGAAAGACCATCCTTTGACCGAGGAGGAGATTAGGAATAGCGATGTGGACGACATTGCCAAGGATATGGCGGTGGATTATCTGAATGGCGAGGTGACGGATGATTTGCATCGTGCCGTTTATGAGAGCATCTATGGAAAGGTGAAGGATGCGAAGATGAAGAACGCTGCCGAGAAGTTTGCTAAAGAGAAAGAGGCTGCTACAGAAGCTATGGGCGAAGTGCAGAAGCCTCAGCAAAAGGCAGACGATGCAGCTGTGGAAGCGTCGAGCAAGAAGGTTAACGACCTTTGGAACGACTTGCTGAAAGCTGGCAGAGAGGATTTGTCGGCATCGTTCATTGGGCTTAATGCAAGACAGCTTGAAGTGTTGCCTAAGCTTGTGAGCGCAATGGCAGAGAACGCTTACCTAAGAATAAAGAGAGGTATGCACAATCTTGAAGACGTGGTGAAAGAAATGCGCAAGGAGTTTGCTCCAGCAGCCCAGGTGTTCAAGAAGGAAGATGTGGATGCCATCTACGAGCAGATGATGAACATTCGCTATCGTGACGGCGAGCAGCGCATGAGCTTGAAAGAATGGGCAGACTACTACGAGAAGAGTTCGCCCAAGCACAAGGAGGAGCTTGTGGGCGACTCAAAGGAAGCAGAGGACAGAAAGGTAAGCGAGAACAAATTTATAGATGCCGTGAAACTTCAACTGGCTTTCGGTCGCAAGATCAAGAGTATCATAGAACTGAGAAAGATTGCAGAGAGACATGGCTTGAAGGACATTAAGGATACAGACCTTCAGGAACTTGCAGAAGTTGCCATTGTGATGAAAGCAAGAGGTATCGCTTCTTCTGAATCGACTAACGACGCAAAGAAGTTTGAGTTGATAAAGAAGCTCTATGAGAACCAGCCGAGCCTCAACCAGCGTGACTCAGAGCGAGTGATGAAGCAGCAGTATTCTACACCTGCGCCTTACGCATTCCTTGCAGACATGTACGTGAAGGCAGGAATGGAAGTAAAGAGCGCATTGGAGCCAAGCGCCGGAAACGGGATGCTGACAATCGGCTTGCCAAAGGATGCTGTACATGTGAACGACATCGACGCACAGCGACTTGCAAACTTGCAGAGACAAGGCTTCAAGAACATAACAAGCCAAGACGGAACACAGCCGTTCGCGGACAAGGACGTGGACGTGGTTGTGACAAACCCACCATTTGGAAGTGCTACCCCTAAGGAGTATGACGGCTATAAGATTTCTTCTTTGGAAGGACAGATGGCTATCAACGCCTTGGAGAGCATGAAAGACAACGGTCGTGCTGCCATCATCATCGGCGGCAAGACGGAATATGCCAAGAACGGAAGTTTGACCCCGAAGGACAAGGCTCTGCTTGGTTATCTCTACAGCCACTATAATGTGGAGGACGTGATAAACGTGGATGGAAGCCTGTACGCAAAGCAGGGCACAACATACCCGACACGCATTATATTGATTAACGGACGACGCTTTGACGAGAACGCCTATCCTCCAGTTAAGGACAAGGCAAGAGCGGAAGCCGTGAAGAGTTATGACGAACTTTATACAAGAATAAACGATGATATACTACGAAGTAAAGGGATGGATTCTCCCGTCGGAGAAGGAGGAGAAAAAGTTAACGCAGAACCTGATAAACAAGGGGCTGCTGGTGCTCATGAAGAGGGATTACGAATGGGACAATCCCGAGGAGGTAAACGCAAGGCTACAGATGGATCTGGAGGAATATTTGACGAACCTTCCGTACGAGTACCCGACGATGAGTTGGGAAATGGACGAAGAACCGGACGAGAGCCAGATGGAGAACTTCATAACGGAGATTCTGGAGCAGACACAACAGGGACAGAGCCTACTCAGAGCGAGGGGCGAGGAAATAACTCCAATAGACACGGAGTCGGTGGAAGCTTACGTCAGCCAGGAAACGCTGGACGAACAAACACTGAGCATATTAATAATGGACCTTCCACAGTATTAAAGCCGAAACCTGCTCAGGAACGTAGCTTATCTACCGAGAAGGTAGGCTATGCACCGAAGAGTGAAAATCCTTTCACTCTGCAATCAGTTATGCCTGCCGACCAGCAGGAAGCTGTAAACAAGAATCTTGAAAAGTTGGGCGATGCCGACCAGTTCCTTGTTGACGAGCTGGGCTACAATGATAAAGATGATTTGTATTCTCACCTTGCAGCAGAGCAGGTTGACTCTGTGGCTCTTGCCATACAGCAGGCAAAGAAGGGTAACGCCTTCATCATCGGTGATATGACTGGTATCGGTAAGGGAAGACAGGCTGCTTCGCTTATCAGATACGCCAAGAAGCAGGGGCAGGTGCCAGTATATTTCACCAAGACTGCTGGTTTGTTGAGCGATGTTTATCGTGACTTGGTAGATATTGGTAGCCCAGAGCTTCGCCCATTCGTTTTTGGAAGTAGTGACGAAGCCAAGATTACCGATAGTGACGGTAAGGTCGTGTACAAGCTTCCAACCAAGGAAGAAAAAGAAAGAGTAATCGACTACATTGAGAAGAATGACAAGCTGCCAGAGGAATACGATTATGTATTAACGACCTACAGCCAAGTAGGTAACGGTGTGTATGAGTTTGATGAAAACGATAACCGCAACGAGCGTAAGCTTAAAAAGGGAGACAAGTTTGGCCCTAGCCATTTCAGCGGACAGGCAAGACGAGACGCAATCGAAAAACTTATCTCTAATGGTTATTTGATTCTTGACGAAAGCCATACTGCCGGTGGACAGAGCAATCAGGGTAACTATTTCCAGCACATTATTCAGAAGGCAAAGAACGTTACCTTCTTCTCGGCAACCTTTGCCAAGAGACCAGACAACATGCCTATCTACGCTTTGCGTACTGCCATGAACGAGGGCGGCATGAAAGCATCCGACTTGATTGATGCGGTGAAGCGTGGTGGTGCTACCTTGCAGGAAATCATGAGTCAGACCCTGACACAATGCGGTCAGATGATACGCCGTGAGCGAGACATGACTGGCGTAACCATCGACTGGAAGCCTATTGATGATCCTGTAGTAGTTTCGGAACAGCGTGAGCAGTACGATAAGACTATAGAGCTTTTCAATGACATCATAAACTTCCAAAAGAACTATGTGATGCCTTATATCGACGAGCGCAACGAAGAGCTTGCAGCCATTCAAGCGACCATCGGTTTGAAGAAGGGAACTAAGGCTTTAGGTATTGCAAGTACTCCTTTTGCAAGCAAGGCGTTCAATACTGTTCAGCAAGTTCTTTTGTCATTAAAAGCAAAAGAGGCAGCTAAGCGTGCCATTGATTATTTGAAGCAAGGTGTAAAGCCTGTTATTGCTTTGAATAATACCAATGAAAGCCAAAGCGGCGAGATTAAGGAAAATGAGGAAGTTGAAGAGCCAGACTTGGGAACATCTTTAAAGAAAGGTCTTGCCGGTACACTTCGCTACACTAAGAAGGATTCTAAGAACAATGCGGATTCTGGAACCATTGACCTTGCTAGTCTCGGCGATGAGGCAGTAAACGCCTACAATCAATTAATGACTAAAATAGAACACGCAAGTACAGGTCTTGCCCTCTCTCCTATTGACGTCATTAAGAACGAATTGCAAAAAGCAGGCTACAAAGTTGGTGAGCTTACAGGTCGTAAAACGCAATTCATATATAATGATAATGGCTCTGTTTCAAAGGTAAAACGCACAGATACAGATAAAAAGAAACTGGCAAGAGAATTCAATGATGGAAGTTTAGACGCTCTCATTCTTAACAAATCTGCATCTACAGGTATTTCTCTCCATGCTTCAAGCAAGTTTAATGACCAGCGAAAGCGTGTGATGATTGTGGCTCAGCAGCAGCTTGACGTAAACGATGAGGTACAGATGCGTGGACGTATCGACCGAACTGGTCAGGTACAAAGAGGTGCATACGAGTACATCGTGTCACAGATTCCTGCCGAGCAGCGACTACTGATGATGTTTAAGGCTAAGTTGAAGTCTCTTGATGCTAATACTACATCTTCTCAGAAGAGCAAGTTCAATGAAATGGAAGTTGCCGATATTACCAATAAATATGGTGATAGAATTGTCAAAGAATACATGGCAGAGCATCTTGACCTTTATTCTCGTATGGCAGATCCATTCGGATGGGAAAAGAATGGTGCAGACCTTTATAACATAGACTCTCAGAAGCTTATTAACTCCAGTGGCGGTAAAGATTACGAAGACGGACAGGCAGCCAGCAAGCTTCTTGGGCGTATGGCTCTGCTGAGAGTAAACGAGCAGGAGAAGATGTTGCAGGAGATAGGCGACCTTTATGCAGCCGAAATACAGCGTCTGAACGAAATGGGCGAAAACGACTTGGAGATAACAGAGTTGCCGTTGAAAGCAAAGACCATAAACAAGGGTATTTGGAAGGAAGGTTCAGAGCCAGGAGGTGACAATGCTTTTGCCGACAATACTTACGTAGAGAAGGTGAACATGGCTGTGCTGAAAAAGCCTATGAAAGCCGAGGAAGTAAAGAAAGCTCAGGACGGACTCACGGGCAACAGGTCATGGGACGAGTATCGCAAGGAGAAGATAACCGCTGCAAAAGAATACTTCGACAATAAGATAGCCGAAGCTACTGAGAAATACGAGGAGCGTGCAGTGAAGACTGCAACAAAGGCAAAGGAGAAATATATCAAGGATGCGAAGAAGGCTCAGAAAGATACTGGCATGAGCGACGAGCAGATTGAAAAGATGGCTGGCTATCAGTATGACAGTGTCTATGGTGACGAGAAGACAAAGCTTGACGAAGTGGTGAAGAACCTAAAGTCGAAGTATGGCGTATTTGAGCGTGCGCTTGAAACCTTCAACACGGATGACGCATTCGTGCTGCCAACAGACATGAACAACCCTGCTGAGCTGAGCGGATTCGGCAATAGTTATGGCAGACTGATAGACATAAAGATAACCGACAACTTCTCTCCAAACGCCTCTACCGTATCGTTTGCTACCTTGGACGGACGAAGAAAGATAACGTTCCCCATAAATGGAAAAGTTGGAATCGGAAGCGACAAGGCAGACGTTATAGGTATTATTGACAGATTGACAAGACAGGCATCTGCGATGGGTGACAAGCATCTGCGTGTGCTGAGTATGGATGCCTCCAACTGGGACAAGCTGACAAGCAACGAGAGCCGTAAGGACGGATATATCATTACCGGAAACTTGCTGCAAGCTTTGATTGACACCAAGGAGCAGGGCTTGGGCGGTCAGTTGGTGAAGTACACAACAGACACGGGCGAGGTGAAGACTGGCATTTTGATGTCTGAGAAGTTTGAGCCGAAGGGACTTGCTAACGATAAGCCTATAAATAGCGTAGCAGAAAAATTTGAATTACCATCGAACAAGGGTGGTATAACAGAGATTACTTCTTCGGACGGAGACGTGAAGATAGAGCAAGGTTTCGACTACATGAAAATGGCACGAAACTATACCATTCGTGTCCCGAAGAGCAACAAGAAGGGAGGCAAGTATTTCCTGGATAAAGAGCTACTGAAAATGGTTGATGGCGGTAACTTTGAGACAAGAGGAAATACGATGCTTGCCGAGATAAAGGCAGACAAGCTAAAGGATGTGCTTGACAGACTTTCGGAGCTTGGCGTAAAGGTAAGGGAAGAAAGCGAGGTGCATTATCGTACTGAGCATGGTGACGCCTCACTGGGCCTTTCTAAGCCTTTGGAAGGCAGGATTGCTGAGACTGTGGAGAAAGTATCGAAGCAGACTGGCGGTAAGGTGAAGATGGTGAACTCGGTTGAGGAGATTGGCAACGAGGAGGTGCGCCGTGACATTGAGAACGGCAAGCAGGTGACTGGCTGGTATGACGAGAATACAGGCGAGGTGCATCTGTATATGCCGAACATATACGACTCGTATACTGCGGAGAAAACCGTTTGGCACGAGACCGTGGGACATAAGGGCATGAGAGGATTGCTCGGAGACAAGTTCAACGACTATATGAGAGGCCTGTGGATGGACTTGGACAATCCTGTGAATGCCGAACTGAGAGCCTATGTGAAGGAACGTATGGGCAAGGACTCTATGGGATTCTATGACGCTATAGAGGAGTTCATCGCCGAGAGTGCCGAGAAGGGCAAGGGTGAGCCGAGCTTCTGGAATAACATCAAGAACAAGGTGACGGACGCTCTGCACGAGATTGGCTACAGAATATCGCCTAACGTGAAGGACGTGAAGTATATGCTGTGGCTGGCGAAGAACGTTCAGAAGAAGGGTAATGATCCGTGGTGGAAGATGAGGGCTGATGCCGTGAAGTGGAAGATAGAGCACGAGAATGTGGAGTATACGAAAATACACGGTGGCGAGTTCTACGAGAACGACGGCAAGAACCATGACTTCGAGGATATGACCAAAGAAGAATGGGATGAGGCTACGGACGGACAGATACACTACCGTACTGCTCCGAGTGCTGCCACTGCTCTTGACAGATACCATTCTATGCTGAACGCTCACGGCTATATGGCTACAGAGGCGTTTATGGACAACATGCTTTCGCTTGACAAGCTGATGAGGGCTGTAGACCCGTCAATCAAGAAGATTGAGGACGTGAAGAGTTCGATGAACCCTTACATTCTGCAGAACACCATGCAGGGTGCGATGAGCGACAAGATGACTCTGTTTGAGCACCAGGTGATGAAACCGCTGGACAAGGCCATGAGCGACGTGCTGGACAGCTTTGCAGGCAAGAACACCGAGGAGAAGATAAGAGAGTGTAACCTGTACATGATAGGCAAGCACGGACTTGAAAGAAACAGAGTGCTGTTCGTTAGAGACTGGTTCAGAAAAATGGAAAAGACAGAAGATGTAGACGATGCGGGTCTTGACAATCTGGATAAGGTTTGGAAGGGCGAGAGAAGCGACCTTAGAAGAAAACTTGACTCGGGACAGATAGACCTAAGGGAGTACTACCGTCAGATGGACGAGTGGATTGTGCAGAACATAGACAAGGACTTCAAGGCTGAGGAACACGATTACTCGGGTATGCACGGTCTGCAAGAGATAGACGACTTGAAGAGCCCTTATGACGACGCTGGAGCTATAGACTCTGTAATGAGCCAGGAGGCGAAGATGGAGAGCTTGAAGAAGGGTTCGGTGGATAATCTCTGGAAGAGAATAAAGGACGCCACGGACTACTCTATCGACTCGGACTACGAGAACGGACTGATGGACAAAACACGCCACGACCGCGTGAAGAATATGTTCGACTGGTATGTACCACTGCGCAAGTATGACGAGGCTACCGCTGAGGACGTGTACGGATACATAAGCGGTGATAACGGCAAGGGCTTTATCGGCGAAACACTGATGAACGCCAAGGGCAGAAAGAGTCTGAGCGACGTGAACGTGCTGGCTCAGATTGGTGCCATGGGTAACCGTGCGATAAGGAACGGCGGACAGAATGCCGTGAAGCAGGCGTTTGCCCGATTCGTGAGAAACAGCGGAGAGCAGAACCTTGTGAAGGAAACGAAGGTGTGGGTAGAGAAGAAAGGCACGGACATGAACGGCAACGACATATGGGAGGAGGCTTATCCTCAGATACCCGACAATGCGAGCGCTCATGATATAGCAACCATTGTGGATGCCTTTGAAACAGACATGAAGACGAAGCAGGCTAAAGGCGAGGCAAAGACGCTGAGCAACAGCACGGACATAGGCTTCAAGTTTGCGAGGGCGAAGAACAAGAGCGAGCACTTCGTGGACGTGAAGATAGCCGGACGTACACACAGATTCGTAGTGCTGGGCAATCCTCGTGCTGCACAGGCTCTGAACGGCATGCTGGAGAACAGTTCGCCCAACAGCGCACTGCTGAAAGGGTTGAAGAGCACTACACGCTTCATGGCTCAGATGGCCACCTCGTACTCACCGGAGTTTGTGATGCGTAACATCATACGTGACGCGGAGTTTGCATCGAGCAACGTAACGGCAAAGGAGGGTGTGATGTACGGCAAGAAGTGGCTGAGATACTATGCGGAGCTTAACCCGCTGAATGTGGCATACGACGAGGGCGCAGGTGCCTTGAAGAGCTTGAAGTGGAGAGACCTAAAGGAGGGCGTAGGCATGGGCCTGTACGCACGATACAGAGAGGGCACATTAGGCAACTCGAAGATGGAGCGCTACTTCAAGGAGTTTATGGAGAACGGCGGTGAGACCGGATGGGTGCAGGTGAAGACGATGCAGGAATGGGAGAAGGATTATAAGCGCGACGTGAGCCGTGAACACAGCAAGGTGGCGAAGACTGGCAAGGCGCTTCGTGACTTCCTCGTAGGCAACGTGGAGAACCTGAACGAGGTGGCAGAGAACATGGCGCGATTTGCGACCTTCTGTACATCAAGAGACCTCGGACGCTCGGCTGTGAGAAGCGCCTACGATGCCAAGCAGGTGTCGACGAACTTCAACCGTCACGGTTCGGGTGACGCCATCAAGACGTTCAAGAACGGAGAAATGGGCACGAGCAAGGAAATGCGCAGAAATGTGTACGGCACCATTGCGAGCTACCTAAGGAACTACTCGATGTTCTTCAACGCTGGCGTGCAGAGCACACACTTGCTCATGAACAACGTGAAGAAGGCGCCTGTGGGTACTGTCGCCTCAATGATGGCAATGCCTTTCGGGCTGGGCATACTGGCTGCTGCCGTGAACAACGCCATGATTGCGAGCGAGGACGAGAAGAAGCGTAAGGGCGTGAAAGACCCGTATGGCGAGTTGCCGGAATACATAAGGAGAAACAACCTGTGTATATATAAAGGTGGCGGTGAGTTCGTGACCATTCCGCTTGCGATTGAGCTGAGGGCCTTCTACGGACTTGGTGACATTGCAGCAGGTATGACTGCAGCAAAGAACGTGAAGAGTACGAGAAACGCAGCAATGGACGCTGTGGGCTGTATGTCGCAGCTGCTGCCAGTAGTGGACTTCATGAACTCAGCTACCTTTGACAAAGAGCCTGGAAAGGAACTCTTGAAGGGTGTGTCGCCTACTGCTTTTGCTCCATTTGTGGAATGGTGGCTTAACAGCGACTGGAAGGGTACGCCGATACGCCGAGAGGGTGACTACACGAAGAACCGTCCTGCATGGATGAATGCCTACAGCGGAACTCCCGAGAAGCTGATGGACTTGAACAAGTGGGTGAATGCCAAGACTAACGACGTGGCTCCCGGCAACGAGAACATGAGGGGCAACAGTCTGCTTGACGAGGCTACTGATCCTGCAATGCTGAACCATATCATAGGAACTCTTGGCGGTGGTGCTGCCACATTCATAACCCGTGGAACCGGACTGGTGTTGAAGTATGCTGACGGTCGCGAACAGGAGATTGAAACTAAGGATATTCCATTCTTGCGTTCACTGCTGTACACTCCTTCGGAACAGACGAGCATGGCAAGGACGAAAGCGAAGTGGTATGGCTACAAGGAGAGTATGGAGAAGGGCACGAGCAACTACTCGCTGCTGAAGAACAAGAACGTTCCGCTGACGGAGAGAATACGTAACGCTGCCGACAGACACAGATTCGAACAGTCGGCTGACTACGCAAGAATCCGTATTATCAAAGATGCCGAGAAGCAGATGAAGCGCTGGAACAAGATGAAGCGTCTGAACGCTGACGACAAGAAGCAGGTGGACTTTGCCAACAAGAACATCGAAATGATAATGCAGAAGGCTGTGGAGCAGATGGATAAGGTTAGTGATGATTAAGGCTGAGAGTGTGAGCCTAACTAAGCCTTCTTAGGCCTTTCTGAGTCTTTGGTGATTAGGGTTATTAATTGCTAATTATTGATTATTAGTGTTTAATTTTGATACGCAAACTTGGTTATGTGGCTAAGTTTGCGTATTTTTGTATCAGAAAACCATAACCCTATGACCAAACAGAATTATGATATAACCCGTATGCAGCGCGAAGACTTGGCAAAAGCCTATCGCGATGTGTATCCCAAGTGCTGGAGCCAGCAGGAGGTATGGGACAAGATAGCGAAGCATCCTGCTCCACGTTATTACGTGTCAGCGAAGGAGGCTTACGAGAAGCTGCGGAGGATGGTTGTGGGTGACTTCTCGATTGTGGACGCATTGGGCAGCAACAAGCAGAGGCTGTATTACTCGCTGTTTGAGAGGATGCAGGAGCTGACTCAGAGAAAGGAGTATATAGGCAAGTCGCTGTGGTTTCTATGCCCTATTATAGTATCACAACCAGCGCCGGAGTTCTTCATGGCTCCCCGCACTATTAAGGACACGTTTGTCAAATGCAGACTTTATGGTAAGGATTTCAGACATGGCGAAGTGTATGGCAGTGGACGTAAGAGTAAAGCTGCTGCTGACAACGCTAAGCGTCGTGCTGCTGACGGCAGGCAGTAGACTGGAGGGTTTCAGTGCGCACGGCGGACTGCTACCTCACTTCACTTATAGTTTTCTGCATGCGAACGTGTGGCATATGGCAGCGAACCTGTTTGTGCTATGGGGCGTGAGACAGCGCATGAACGTAGCGGTAGGCTATGTGATAGCCGTGGCTGCGAGCTGGATGCCGATGTGGGCGGACAAGCCTACTGTGGGTATGTCGGGTATGCTGTTTGCGATGTTCGGTATTATGTGGGGCAAGACGGGAAGATGGAAGGAATACTTGAAGGCAGGAATGCCTGTGATATTGATAATGATGCTTATACCAAACGTAAATGGTTTGCTACATTTGTACTGCTACATATTAGGTTTTGTGTTTTCGTTTTTAAGATTTAAGGTTAGTTAGTTATTTAGATTGTTCATAATAACGAGGGGTGTTGGAGCCGTGAGGCGCTGACACCTTTTTTTTGTGGCTTGCTGGGTGATGAGCCTTGCTGGGCCTTCTTAGGCCGACTAAGCCTTTGGTGAGGGCTTATTGTTATCTTATCTTGTTGGTGAAGCGTGGGGTGAAGTCGATGACTGTGCCAGCGAAGGTGTCAGACGCTGAGATATTGGAGAGAGTGTAGCGGAAGCGGTAGTACTTCCATGGCTTGCCGTGGAGGGAATGCAGCTTGTTCCAACTATGGCAATCGTTGGATGCCCAGACTGTCAGCTTGAGAGTTCCGCCAGCAGAGTTGAACAGATGGACTATCTGATGGATGGTCTTGAGCTGTATGGACGAGCCGAGCTTGAGGGGGCGTGTTGTGAACGTACCGGAATACGTCTGAGAGTCGGACTGAGCTACTGGTATCTTGCTAAAGGAATAGACGTTGTTGCTGGAGTCCTGGAGGAGCGTGTCGGGATAGTTGGAGACTGAGCGCTGTATGCGATTACCGAGGGATATGGTGGCGAAGGTTCCGTCGAGGAGGTTGTAGACATAGGCGTAATCGTAGCTGACATTGTAGATAAAGAGCAGCGAGTCGCGATAGTCGTAGGCGAGGAACGCATTGCGCACGAAGGTAAGGAAGCTGACCGTAGCGTCGGAGTACGGAGGGTTGGCTCCCGAGAGCTGGGGACTGACACAACGGACTGTACCGCCAGATACAGCCATGAGTCCTTTGTCGGAGGTGAAGTAGACGACATTGCCCGTGGGGGTTATTGATGCTGGATTGTTGCAGACTTCGCGCGAAATGGGGTAGGACGCTGAGTAGAGTCCTTCGGAGTTGACGGACAATCCGTAGATGCCTTCAGTAGTGAAGACGATGAGGGGGTACTGTCCGAACTGTCCCTGTGAGATAGGCTCGGTGTTGGCAGCTATGCCAAGGATAGAGCCTGTGCCTACGGTGTTGTCGCCCGATGCCTGGAAGACGAATGGGTTGTTGACAACAGAGGTGAAGATTTGGGAGTCGAGTGATTCGGAATAGGGGGAAGGAGAAGGCGGAGACGACACGTTGGAAGATGTCATTCTATTAGCAAGCGGTAGGTATCTAAACGCGTATGCACCATTGAGATACGGATGTGTTTTGAGCGGTATCTTTATACCACGGCCGCTTGTTGTATCCCAAACTACCACATCAACGGCTCTTGGGTCGGGGTAGAAAAACCAAGAATCTGCGACCTTTAAGTCTTGTGGCCAATAAGTAGAAGAAACGACTGTCATAGATACAGAAGTCGCAATATGAACGTAGAATCTTAGCGTTCCCTCAACACTTGACGAACTGCCACCCGTAGCCGTTGCACACGTAAACATGTGTGCTCCTATGAAAGGACGACGTATGACGTTGAATAAATTGATACGGTTATTATAAGTCAATACTTTCTGTGGCACGATAGAAGTCCATCCATAATAATCGTCAACTGGGAGCTGCTCCTGAGAAGTAAGAGTAGCAACGACATTGGATGCTATAGTAGGAGTAACGTAATCAGATGTATTAACACTTTCAACACCAACTGAGAACAACTTGTAGAACTGTGTTTTTGAAATCATTTCGTCAATGATTTCATTGTCGGACTTGTAAGTCGGGACTATAACGTCGCGCGCCTCATATTTACCCTTTTCGAAATGGTATATTCCGTCATCCTGCAGGGGAGAAACGCCTGGAAGAATACTACCATATGTAGGTGTTGTAACAAGAGTGCGATAAGTGGTTTCGGAGGTTTTTGACGGTAATTCTATTCTCCATTCCTTATCAATATTAAACGGTATGACATCATCTGTGGCGAATACGACAAACTCCTTTACTATATCCTTCCAGTTGTCAATGCCTTGCACCACTATGCGATATTGAAACGGTGCGTGGAAAGGGGCATACATAAAGCATTCGGTAAAATTCATGGACTCCTTGTAATCGCTTGCAGTAACAGGAGTGAAGTAACAATTGCGGTTGACTGTCGGGTAACAAGCGACCGGCACAGAAATACGTGCGTATGACCCGTCGTAAAGCCGCATTGCACAGCGCACAAAGAACGGGAAGGCAAAGCGATTGTTTTCCTTGACTATTCTAATAAGTTCTGCCACATGGCCTTGTATGGCGTTTTGTACGTTTGCTTCGTTTGTTGAACCTTTATTAACTTCATGGTGAAAAAAGAAGCTTTCGTTGTCAGTGGGTTTTATCTCACCTTTCCACGCTGAACATCCAGTAAACTTTCCATTCGAATAAGAAGCTTTATAAAGTTGAGATGAAGTCATGCCTTTAAGAAAGCATCCTGTATTACCACCAAGGGGAAGATTAGTCCACATCCTAAATGCGGGGTAGAAATTATACCTCGGCAACTCTGTTCCGAGGTCGATATATTTGCCTTCCTTGAAGAGTATGTAATGCAAGCCATTGTTGGTAGCCACGACGAGGGTGTTGCCTACTGAGGAAATGTCGTTGACTATGCCGACCGAGAACGAGCCTTTGTCTTCGGAGATTGAATCGTTGGAGAGAGTTCCGCAATAGAGTGTGCTGCCGTCGTAGGTGATGGCGTTGGTGTAGTCGGCACCTTTATGGATATAGAGCAGTTTATTGTTCGTCTGTGCGAACTGCTTTGCATGTCGGAGGGGCTGCATTTCGCCGTTGCGGAAGATAAGGTCGCGTGAGGCGGAAAGTTCGGTGTCGTCGGACAGGAGGTCGGACGGCGATGTTGTGATGCCTTTGTTGAAAGATAGGGATTTTTGCATAGTGAGTTGTTTTTTAATTATTTACTGAGCCTTACTGGGCCGACTAAGCCATTGGGGATTTAATGGGCCTTACTGGGCCGACTGGGCCTTTCTGAGCCTTTGATTATGGGGTGAGCCTTTGATATTTTTTTATTCTTAGATTGAGGCTTCGGTGCGTACGCCGTCGGAGTGGTGTTTGAGTCCTTCGTCGGTGCGCCAGCGTGGAAGTTCCATTTCGTTGGTGGAGACGTAGAGGGCAATGGCGGTGGACATGAGTACGTCGTCGTGATTGCCCGAGCCTTCGATGTTGCCAAGCGAGCCATCCTCCTTGCGCTCGTAGATGCGCAGCTCGTGATACATTTCGGTGTCGGGTTCGTGCCAGAGTCGGTCGTCGACGAAGGCTTCAAGGTTGTCGATAAGCCAACCCTTTGTAACCTTATTGGTCTGCCAACCATACTTGGCGAGGACGTTGCCAGCGGTGTCTTCGGGAGAGGAACGACGCTGGTAGAGATTGGGATAGTAGTCGGCAATCTCGTTGATGATAGAGCCGAAGTGGTCGCCCTCGGTGTTGTTGTTCTTCTCACGGTCGGCGGTATTGGACTCAATGACAAGCAGAGCATCGTCGTAATAATGAGCGAGAGCAGCAGCCTTCCATGCAAGCACGTCGTGACGGCAATGCCCACGGTAGCGAGCCACAACACGAGGCTTGTCCTTGACGGAGGGCATTATGCCCATACGGTCGAGTACGGTCATAACGGTGTAGTCGGAAGTAGAGGACTTGCCACCGATGTCGACGCTGACAACGTAGCGGTCGGAAACACGCAGAATCTGATTGTTGGGCAGGCTCCAAATTTTAAGTTCGCCTTCGCCATCGTCACGAATGGTAATCTTGGAGTCGCGAATGGTGTTGTAAGACTTCTTGCCGGAGGTGACGATGTCGGCAAGGAACTTGGGCTTCTTGACTTCGCCATGACGGAGGTCGTCGATGGAATAGGGATTGAAGACAAGGTTGCCGGAATTGCGGAAAGCCTCCTCCTCGTCGATAGGTGCCTCAGTGGCGCAGAAAGCATGAGTCTTGAACTTGTTGCGGAAATTGCGATACCAGTTGATAGCCTGGAAGCAAGCACCTTTCTCCCACATACGCCAAAAGAACTTGCCCGTCTCGCGAAAACCTTTAGGACATGTGGAGCGGTCTTTGTTGCGCAGCAGCCACTCGGCAAAAGCCCGAACATCTTCGACAGGCTCCATATCGTTCTCGATGATGAAGCAAGGAATGAAGATGAAGGCGTAGGCGTCGTTGTTGGACGGATCCATGGCAAGCTGGCAGCGGTCGTAGAAGAATCCGGAAGCGCCACGGCCTGTAGACTCGAAGACCTCGATGTTGTCCTCAATATTATGTATACCGCCAGAGATAGACGAGATAACGCCTTCGGGGTCGTGCTCGGGTGTCTTCTTCCAATAGGCAACCTCGGAATAGTGGGCACAGTGGAAGTTGTTGCCACGGACGGCATCGAAGTTGTCGAAGGAGGCAACGGTAAGCGTAGAGCGACGCAGAGCCTTGTTGCCGTCGGTGACGATGAAGTCGTCGGGTGAGTTCTCGTAGGGCGATAGCATGAGCTGTACGCCCGGGTGTCCGATAGTCCAACCCTTCTGCCGTTCGACAGCCTTGCGGTACATAGCCTTAATCTTCTTTGATGTGGACTTGACCTGCGAGAGGACGATGGCGTTCCAACCGTCGTGACGGAAGTCCTGCATCCACTTGATGTAGAGCTGCGTGAGAGTAGAGCCACCCCACTGACGAGCCTTCAGGATAACGACACGTATGGCTTTCTTCTCGTGGCGCAGCTTCTCGAAGAGTGCTATAAGACGACGCTGGGGATAGTTAAGACGAAAGGGAATCATATCGCCCGTGTTCTTGTCCTCAATCTTATCAGTACAGAAAAGGGCGAACTCGGGGTCTTCACGGAAACGTACCTTGAAAATCTCAAATGTGAGGAGGGCGCGTAGCTTCTGCGTGTCGGGCGAGTCTTCGTCGTAGTCCTTGCGGAGGACATGGATGAGAACGTCCTTCAAAGTACCGTAGTGCTGCAGGTTCTTGTAAAGGAGGGTGCGCATGCACTCCTTGGGAACGTACATCTTGGGTATGATGAAGTCGGGTATTTCGAGACAGACACGTGACTCGAAACCGTAGCAGCCGATGCCTGTCCACGGGTCGTAAGGCCCGTAGATTTCGTTGTAGCGAGATTGGTTTTCGGCTACTAAAGCATCTATGTCACGGTCGGTAATGAGCATTTTCTAATTATTTAATGGGCCTTACTGGGCCTTTTTAGGCCTTTCTGAGCCTTTGGGTGAACTGGGTGATAAGCCTTTCTGGGCCTTTTTGAGCCGACTAAGCCGTTGGTGAAATTTTGGGGTGAGGGCTAATTATTGATTAAAGTCCTTCGTACTCCTTTAGTTCTTCGAAGTCGGCATCTTCGATGCGTGGAACGGGGTTGGCACCGATGGCGAGAGGGTCGTCGGTCTTGGTGGTGGATAGTGCCTGGAGTTCCTGGAAGTCCTTGTTGATGCCTACGGAAACGTTGAGCTGGGACTGCTTGGGGACAACGTGCTTCTGCATGTCGTGATAGAGGAGCAGCCATGCCTTGGGGTCGTGCTCGGCAAGTTCGGAGAACAGCTCTTCGAACTTCTCCTGATTGGTTGAGAGGAGGTCGCGAATGAACTCCTTTTGCGCCTTGCGCCCGGCAGGAAGCAGCTTCTTGCGTCGCTCGGATATGAGAGGGATGTCGTCGAGAGTCTTTGTCATAGTGAGGGAAATTTTGAACCTTGATGATGAGCCTTGCTGGGCCTTTTTGAGCCGACTGAGCCGTGGGGTGATGGTGGGGTGCAATCGCTTTAGAAGGGGCTTAGGTGCTTGTGGACTGTGCCGGGAATGACTCGGCAGGAGAGGGCACGGATGCTGGTAAGGCCTTCTTCGAGAGATTGCTTGCGGTCGATGGTGCGAAGGTCGCGTGAGGAGAGCACAAGAGACATGTATTCGTAGAGGGCGCCGTCAACTACATACTGGTGAATCGCCTGGACAAGAGAGTCGTAGACGGTGGCATCCCAGTAGTCGGGCATGAGAAGCGAAATCTCTCGTTCGTCCCACTCCTTGAGGTCGTTGAGACGGGTGACACCTTCGGGTTTGAGGACGAAAGCGGAAAGGCAATTTTCAACACTGGCTATGTACTTGTCGAACCATCGGAAAAGTATAGGACGGTAGGTGTCGGACTCGGACGTGGCAACCTCGGTATCGTTGTGCGCTATACGTGCTGTCCTATCAATCATGCCGGTAATGGAATCAACATCATAGAGGAGCTGGTCGGCCTGTAGGAAAATATGCTTGACGGAGTGTCCGTAAGCACGACGTGGCGGTTGGGGTGCAAGCGGGTTGGGGATTGGATTCCATCCCCTTTCGCGTGAAGCCATGTGCGGATGCAGTTCGGAAAAGTCGTGATTCATATAGACATTGTTTTGGGTTAATGCTCTTTGGAAACTATGACTGTAAACTCTGCGTAGACGTTGTCGGAATGGCGAGAGAAGAGGCGTACCTTGGAAACGCCAGTGTTAACCGGACGAAGGACGAATGTCTTAGGTTGGGCAGAGCGCACGATGTGTACAATGCCTACGTCTTCGGAACGTGCCTCGATGTCGTCAACAGCACCGCCGTTAAGGCTGTAGGAAACCGTTGCGTCCTCGTCAATAGGAAGCGTGACTTCGCCCCCATTGTCGGAGCCGTCGACCTTGGCAGTGATAGAGGTGGGGAACTTGACGGTGGGGACACGTGGCGCTGAGAGGATGAAGCACTTGCGTATGTCGGATTCGTCCTTGACAAGAGCAGCCTGATAGGGTTCAGCCTGCTTGGCGTTGGTGGTCTTTATCCACCATTGCATCGTAACGTAATCCTCGGCATATTTGGCGCTCAGCCGTGCCAATGTGTCCGTAAGCGTGCCGTTGAACCGATGCGACACCGATAATGTAAACTCCACGATGTCGTCAGTCTTCTCATTGTAGAAGATTGCATTGTCGCCAACGGTCTGAGGTGTAGGCACAAGGTAGTCGACGAATATGGTTTTCAGAGTTTCCAAGGCAGCGTGGAAATCGGAAGTGAACACCCGTTCGTGGAGAGCTTCGTCGCCAGCCGTTTCGCTTGCCACAAGAGCGTTGTTGGCTCCCGCGGTAATCTTGTCCATCTGTCCCTTAAGGAAAGTGGCAGACTGGAACGCTTCACGGACAAGCGACTTTATGATTTGAAATTTGATTATCATAGTATGTACTATTTATTGGTGAAACATCAGTTGCCTGTAAAATCCGTACCGTCGTCGTTGCACATCTTCCCGTTCACGGATGAGTATTCGGCTTTTGCCTGCAATGGCGAGGAAATGGTGAACGACTTGCGTATGCGGTCTTCCAAATCCTTCATCATGGCGGCATGTGGTTCGGCCTGTGGCTGCTGTCCTGCTGACAGCCACCACTGATAAGTCATGTATTCCTCGACGTACTGCTGCGAGTAGTTGGCTATGGCATCAGTGAGAGCACCGTTGAAGCGTCGTGATATGACAATGATGATGCTTGCAGAGCCTTCGCTGCCGGAATAGGAAGCCGATATAGAAGAGTCGCCCACCGACTGATGGTTGGGTGAGAAGAAATCGACATAGACGGACTTCAAACGTTCTACGCCTCGCACAAAATCCTTTGCAAGTTTCCGTTCGTGTACGTCTATGTCGCCAGCGGTTTCGTTGTAGCGGAGCTTGTCAGCTCCCTGCTGTGTTGACGAGTCGATAGAGCCCTTGATGTAGGTGTCGCTCTTGACTGCCTCTATAGCGAGTGGTTTGGAAATGGTGAAAGTTATCTTCATAATCAAATTGTTTTATTGTCAATTGCTGTATCCGTCGTTTTTTTCGCTGGCTTCGACCGTTGCCGTGCCGCTTACATTGTATGGCGTAGAAGAGGTGCCAGGCTGCTGTTTGGTGAAAGCCATCTTGACAAGCGAAGCAAGCAGATGTTGGGCATCGGCAGTGTACTTTGGCGCGATGTCGGGTGCGAACATATTGATGACCGACTGCACAGTGCTGGCTATGAGGTAAGACTGTAAAGCCGCAGAGAATGCCGAGTTCAAGCCGTTGTTCCAACGGTCGTTGTCAATCTCGAATGTCAGACTTGAGCTTTCCGTGAATGATGTTATTATGGGTGATAGTTCGGCGACGACGATGTGTGCAGCCGACTTGGCGAATGTCGGCATTGCGCTTTCTTCCAATGAAGAGAGCGTAGCCGTGGAGAAAAGGGTTTCGCCCGAGGCTGTCTTGTGATGCTTGCCGATAATGGAGAGTTGCTGTTTGGCGGCAGCGGTGACATCGGATAGGGTAACGGATATTGACATATTGAGTGATTCTTTAATTTACTGGGCTGTTGGTGATGGGCCTTACTGGGCCTTTCTAAGCCTTACTGAGCCATTGATTGAGATTGCTTGATACCTTATTGTTATTGCTGTAGGTATTGCTGTGCTTGCTGGACTGCCTGTTGGTCGGCACCGGGGACGATGCCGTCTTGCGGTGGCTGTTGCTGCATTGCTGCCTGTTGCGCTTCAAGCTCTGCCTGCTGGCTCTGAATGTCCTGCAAGAGACGGTCGGCAAACGGGGCGTTGAGGTTTTGCAGATACTGCACGACATTGATAGCACCAAGTTCGAGGAGCCTGTCGAGCTGGTCGTTGATATTGTTCTGATAGGCAGCGGTGGCAGCTGCGTTCTTGATTGAAATCTTGAACTTGATGTCGCGTGCAGCCATGCGGTCGTACTCCAACGTGGAGGTGTAGTCGCGATTGAATATGATGCGTCCGTCTTCGTAGTACTGCTTGATCATCATGCACTTCTTCTGTGCGACGTTCTCGGTGAACGACTCGATGTCCTTCAGGATTGAGTAAAGTGAGGTGGAGGCATTCTGTGACTCCTGGGCGTAGCGTGAAGCAGAAGTTCCGGCTGTAGGAGTCTTACCCTGCAAAGCACCCGACACATTGGAAACCTCACGGATGAGATTAAGCTCAATCTGTAGGAGTTCGTTGGTGCCGAGATTGACAGCGTTGGACGTAATGACATCGGGGCGTGAGTTGGGCAGAGTAGCCTTTGGGGTGTAGAATATCATTCCGTCGTACTCGGTGGCCTGTTCGGCAAACTGGTCGGGTGTCATACCGTCGAGTACCTGCGTAGGCACAAGCATAAGACCCTTGGCAGAGGAACGTATCGCCATATCGTTCATGATGATAAGGCGGTTGATGTAGCGCTGCTGGTCGATGATGTTGCCCATGAAGGGATGAATCTCGCCGTTGATGTAGGGATAGAGCTTGACGGTGAAAGGATGGGACTTGAAGTCGTAGGGCGACTCGCCACGGCAGAGGACAGTTCCGTCGGGTGCCATGTAGGTGTAATACCAATACTTATCTGCCACCTTCTTGGCTGTGATATAAGCCCGTTCTTCTGGCGGAACACCCATGAGGTCGTACTGACGCTTGCGCTCGGCGTTCTTGGCGTTGAGCTGGGCAATAAGAACCTTGTCGTCGCACTCGATGCGGAAATAGGCATCAGACTCGTTGGTGGCAATAGGGTCGTAGCACTGATAGCGATACTTCGTCTCGGTAGTCCACGCCTCAATGACACGGACGCAATGGCCACGACGTGACGGAATGTCGAACGAAATGTTAGACAGGTCGTTGGTGTCGTTGTGCAGTGTGCCCTCGGTGGAAGCGTCGTCGGGGTCGATATTGAAGATGCGGTTGAGACGGTTGACATCAAGTCCGTACTCGTCCTTGGCAAACTTCTTATAAAGGTCTTCTCTTGAAACGTCATGAAGCACACCGATGAGCGAGAAGTCAAGGTGTCGGGGGTCGGAACCACCCTCCCAGAAGACATAGTTAGGCTCGACATAATCAGTCCATGAGTCTTCAATCTCCTGTTCGCGGTCTTCGTATGACTCACGGCAGACCACTACTCCACCGATGAGATAATCTTCGAGAACGTGCTTAAGAAGGTCTTCCATCTGCGTGTTCTGCCAGTTGCACTGCATTGTGGCAGACATCATATCGGAGAGAGACTGTGAGGAGCGTGTGCGTGCGAAGCATACAGGCTCGGTGCCCTGCTTGGCATAGAGTCCGACGATGGTGTTGAGGATGGAGACCATGACGTTGTTGGAGAGAGGAACAGAGCCTTTCTTCTTGAGATATTCGCGCTCGGTATAGTCGTAATAGAACCCGTTCTTGTAGACCCTTACGGTGTCGCCCCACTGGTCGCCGTAGCAATATCGCTTAGCCCGGTCGCGTGCGAGGCGTACAGCTTCAAGATTGTTCCACGCCTGCCAACAGCGCTGCAACAGCCCGTAGTCGGTATTGCTGCCGTGCTCACGTTCCATGCGTCGGCGCACGGAGTCGAACGTCTTGCCCGAGGACGGCATAACACGTGATAATGTGGGTATATTCTTCTGCATATTCTGTATGTAATAACATTGAGTATCAGCGCAAAAATACGTGAAAAACAAGCCCTAAATGCCGTGTTTCGTCCTACAGACGAAAGACGGAAAAACAGTGATAAAAAACTAAGATATTTGCGGTTTAGAAGTCAAATCTAAATTTTACAGAAAGAAAAATGGACGAAGAAAACAAGAACAAGAATGACGTTGCACCCGGACAGGATGCGATGGCACCTCCTGTGGAGGAACGTCCGAACCGCAAGGCTTTTGCGGAGCGGTTCGGCAAGCGTCACAAGGACATTGACTTTGAGGACAAGGAAGCGAGGTACGGTGCGATGAACGATGATGCAGACGCTCTGTCGGCATACGAGGAGAACGGCCGTGCGCTGAGCGAAATGTTTGACAACAACCGCTGGCTTGCAGCAATGGCCATGGACTTGAAGGACAACCCCGACATGAGTCCGATAGAGTGGATGGCTAAGCAGGGCATTGACATCGGCGCAGCCTTGGAGGACGAGGAAATGGGCAAGAAAGTGGCTCAGCATATTGCGGACTTCCAGCAGAAGAAGACTGACGAAGAGAACCGTGAGAAAGAGATTGCGGAGAACCTGAAACAGTCGGCAGATGCCATGGACGAGCTGGGTCTTGACGATGATGCCAAGGCAGACCTGTGGGAGAAGTTCTTCAAGATGATAGGCGAAGCGGAGGACGGCAAGGTGTCGGCAGAGACATGGTCGCTGTTCAAGAACGCGCAGAACTATGACGCTGACGTGGCTTCGGCTCGTGAAGAAGGAGCTATGCAGGGACGCAACGAGAAGATTCAGAACAAGGTGAAGCGTTCGGAGAAGAACGACCTGCCCCCTACCCTTAACACCAACGGCGGTGCTCAGCCCAGCAAGAAGAAGGGCAGCAGCTTCTGGGACGGATTGGTTTAACGAATTATTAATTTAAAATATCAGTAAATGGAAAAGATTATCAAGTTTGTTAAGAGCGGAAGATTTCTCATGTGGATGCTCCTCATGATTCTTTCGGTAGTGACAGGAGGCGCGTCGCTTATGGCTGTAGGTGACGCTGTAGCCCCGCAGATTGGCGACGAGGGCCCAGACCCGGCATCGGCAGAAGAAGCAAAGGCAAACGAGCCAGTGGAGGCTGGCAAGAGTGACCTTAACAGCCCTGGCGGTAAGCAGGACGGACAGGATTTGACAGGTTCGCAGGCATCATCAACGCAGCTCAAAGAGGGCGATATGATTGATGAGGAGTGGGACAGAAACATCGTGAAGTTCTATCCATACAAGACTCCTTTGCTCAGTATTGCACGACAGGTGGCAGCTAAGGTTGGTATCAAGAACTGGACTGCCAAGCACATGCGTATCGGCGGTGAGACCCTCGACGGCAAGACAACGGCAGCCATCACTGGTGGCGACACCATCGAGCTGAACTCGACCAACTTCTCGGGTTCGCTGCGTCCGTTCTACAAGTGCTCGACCGTGTACGTGCCCGACGTGGAGGGCTACAAGGAAGGTTCGACAACAGAGCGTGAGGGCATCTTGCAGCTGTATGTAATCGAGTCGAACGGCAAGAAGGTGACACTACAGGCCACCAACGGCAAGGCCAAGAACAACGGTACACCGTCGACAGACCTTGACAGCATGACCTGCCCGGACATTCCTTCGGGTACGGTATTCCTCGTAGGCTCAACCGCAGCAAGCGAGTCGCAGCTCATGGTTCCGCCCGAGAACTCACAGCCCCGTGAGAAGGAGGTATATGTACAGAAGAAGCTGCTCAACATTCTCTTCACCACAGACTTTGAGAAGGTGCAGACCAAGGTGCCAATTTCGGTGAAAGACCTTAAGGCAGACGCAATCATGAAGTACAACCTCCGTGCAGAGCGTTCGTACTGGCTTGGTACAAAGAAGCGCTTCAAGGTGCTGACCGAGGACGGCGCTGTAGAGGACGTGTATATTGCAGAGGGCATTCTGCCACAGCTGACGAACGCCTACGCTATCGGTGATATTCAGAAGTGGGAAGACTGGATTGCCCTGTCGAAGCTTCAGTTTACGGACTTCGCAGAGAACAACCACGCCTACGTATTCGCCGGCAAGAACTTCATCGAGAACATGGAGAAGATGAAAATTGAGAAGGACGGCAAGAACGACATCATCAACCACGACGAGTTTGACCTTACCTTCAAGCGTATCAAGGACACCTTCGGTACATTCGACGTAGTATGGGATCAGACCCTCGACCTCATGCACATGGAGGACTTCGCCGTTATCGTAGACCTTAAGGCAAGCCGTCGCTACGTACGTGTAGCCAACAAGGAGCGTACCAACGACATGTCGAAGGGTGCGGGTGCTATCCGCGACGCCAAGCGCTGGATTCACGAGGAGTCTGACTGTATCGCTCTGCGCGGTTACAACTCGGTGCTCGTAGGCCCAGAGGCTAAGATTTCGAAGCTCGGCATGACCACACTTCGTACTATCATTTCGGCTGCAAAGCTCCCCGACACTCCGGCAAAGGGCATGAAGGTGGCTCTTACAGAGGACTACACCGCTGGCGACGTTCAGTATGACAAGGGTTCGGTGTACTACTACAACGGCACCAAGTGGGAAGCCTACAAGGGCCAGGACGTAGCCGCCTAAAAAGAAGTTGTTAATAAAAAATATTGTCCCGACAAGTCCTCGCTGAGCCATTGAGAGCAAGCTCCTTTGCTCAGTGGGGGCTTTTTCATTAAAAAACAGAAACAGATGATTAAGATATACAGACTGAAACAGATTCGCAATAACGTTTCGCACGTACTTGAAGGTGCAGGTGGTAATACTGTGCGCTACAACTTCACTGGTGGCAATGTGATTGCCGGAACATGCCCCGAAATCTCACTGAAGGGAAAGTACTTTCAGGACTTGCTCGAAGCGAGCGAACTGTTCAAAGACGGTACGGTGGTGCTGGTGCGCGAGATTAAGACCTCGGACGACGTAGAGGAAGTCGTGCCGGAAGAGAAGCCTAAGAACGTGGATACGGCAGACTCGGTGACCACTCCCGATGAGCTGCTTGTGTACATCAACACCAACTACGACAAGAAGTTTACCGACCCGAGCAAGGCTCTGGCTTTTGCTGCCAAGGAGGGAGAGGTGTTTGCCAATCTGAACCTGGGGTAAAGGGGCTTTGGTGATTGGAACTGAGCCTTACTAAGCCTTACTGGGCCGACTAAGCCTTTGGTGAAATGAGGGAGTGGAATATATGAGAGTTGCTGATAAACATTAAACACTATTGGATATGACCGTAGGAGATATAATAAAGGAAGTGAAATGGTGTGTTGACCACGAGACGAGGGAGGACTCGAAGCTGAGTGACGGCGGCGAGGACACCTACATGGACAACATCATCAGGGCGAAGATAAACTATGCTCTGAGGTGGGTGGCGGTAATGACGGGGCAATGCACGAGTATGGGCACGGGCGGTTCGGGAGGGCTGAGCGTGACACAGAATACGGTCATAGCAACGGTGGACGACGTTGGCGAGGTGACGGTGCCTGACGGGATAGCTGCTGCGGACATACAGCGTGTGAGGCTGAGCATATGGTATAAGGCAGCAAAGCCTGTGGACGACACGAGCGACGACGCGATGCTGATGTTTGACAACACGGCAAAGGGAACGGTAGAACGACCGCTGGCGACCGTAGTACGTGGCAGCACGACAAGAATACTGGTGCAGCCGTGGAAGTCGGGATGCACAGCCGAAATCTCGTATATCGGAACCAATCAGACATTGTCGGGAACACCGGACAACTCAACGAACGTAAACGTATCAGACACTCAAAGAAATGCTTTCATATACTATATCGCTTACCTGCTTCTGGCTGCATATGAAGACCCTGGTGCACAGACTATGCTCAGCATTGCGGTTCAGAGCTTGGGAACTAACACACAGAAATAAGATGGAGACAGTCAGAACAACGTATGATGCCAAGGAACTGGCATGGACGAGCCCTGCACTGAGACTGGAGCGTGACATCTATCTGATGATAAGCTTGAAGAAGAAGGGCAAGGTGGTGATAAGACAGAGCACGGACGGCAAGAAATGGCCACGTGTACCGATAGAGCAACATAAGGACACGAAGGCTTTCTGCCTACGGATGGAGGTCGTGCCGAAAGTGTTGCAAGTAAAGATTTACACATCAGAAGAACCGGAGGAAATAAAGTATGCCTACATTTAGAAATGACGAAAAATTAGGAACGAAGGTGCCCTTAATTCAGACGGACGACCTTGCAGACAAGTGCGTGACAGCAGAGAAGCTGGCTGAGGGGAGTGTGGATGCCGTGAAGATAGCGGACGGAAGCATCACTTCGGACAAGATTGCTGCTGGCAGCGTGACAGCTGAAAAGATAGCTGCAGGGAGCATAACGGCTGAGAAGATAGTGGATGGGACTATTACTGCTAACAAGCTGGTGAAGGGTATGTTTGACGGCATTGAAGACAAGCTGAAAGACGGAAGTATCACTACTGAGAAGCTGAAAGACAATGCTGTGACTGGAAACAAGATAGCTAACGGAAGTATCACTTCAAGCAAGATTGCTGCTGGTAGTGTGACAGTGGAGAAGCTGGATGGTGCTGTGGCTACACAGGAACTGAGTAATGCTGAAATTGACAAAATGTTTGAATAAAAAAGGAAGGAGGAAGATATGACTAAATACTTGGACAATGAGGGACTGACTCATTTCACTGGAAAGATGAAGGAGTATGCTGATGGTAAAGCTGGTGAGGTGGACAACAAAGTGACTTCTCATGTTGACGACAAACAGAATCCTCATGGTGTGACTAAGGCACTGTTGGGACTTGGTAGTGTGGACAATGTGCGGCAAATACCATTGAGTCAGAAAGGTGCTGTAAATGGTGTGGCTACACTTGATGCTAATGGTAAGATTCCTGTAACACAGATGCCTACAACAAAGACCATAAACGGAGCGTCGATTTTTGGAACTGGTAATCTTCAACTAAGTGCATCATTGTATAAGATTGTGGATGCTTTGCCTACAACTGGTATTGACACCTCGAAGATATATCTTGTGCCAGCAGAATCTTTTACAACCAATAACTATAAAACAGAATACATTTATCTTGGTGACCCAAATAAAGCGTATGATGAATCTAAGTGGGAGAAGATTGGTGATGAGAAAACGAATAATATTACACCAACTCCTGGAGGTTCAATAACAGTAGATACTGCTTTTAATGCTACATCTTCTAATCCTATAGCAAACAAAACTGTAACAAAAAAGTTTGGGGTGGTAGATGATGCACTTAAGGCTAAGGTGGCACAAGAAACCTATGATGCCAAAATGGCTGCCATAGATTCAAAGCTGAAAACACTGGAAAATAAAACTATTGATGTTGACGCTGAACTGGGAGATACTTCTAATCCTGTTCAGAATAGGGCTGTGAATGCAGCTGTGAACAGTCTGAATACAAGACTTGGTGATAAGGCAGATTCTACGGCTTTGACTACTGCTATAGGTAGAATTTCTACATTGGAAACTAATGCAGCTACAAAGGTCATTGAAACAGGAGAAGGAAATGGTATTAGTGGCATATCTAAGTCGGGTAATATCATTACAGCAACAAAGGGAAAGTTTTTGACATCAGCAGCTGGGCTTGCGACAACTGCGGCTTTGAATGATGGTTTGGCAGGAAAGGCTGATGTTAATCATAATCATGATACTAAATATGCTGCTAAGAAACATACTCATTCAGAGTATGCACTGAGTAGTGCACTTAATGATTATGTAACTAACACTGCGTTAGACGGAAAGAAATTCTTGACAGATACATCACTGGCAGGATATGTGAATGAAGTCCAGCCAGATAAGACAAGTGGAAATGGTATTGCAAATATAACTAAAGAGGGTAAAGTCCTTAAAGTAACAAAGGCAACTTTTCTAACTGAGCATCAGTCGTTGGATGGTTATGTGAATAATGTCAAGGTAACTGGGGTTGCAAATGGAAATGGAATTGCAAGTATAGCGAAGAATGGTAAGGACATTAATGTAACACAAGGAGCTTTCTTGACAGCAATAGACGGTATTATTGCGGAAACAGGTGAGGCTGTAGCTGGAAAGGGAGTTACAGATATATCTATACGAGGCAATAAACTTGTTAAAAAAACAGGTACATTTGTAACACCTGCAACTTTGGGTACTTCTATTGACGACTATGCGAAAGATAAGGGCTATCTCACAGAGAATAATCTGAATGAAAAACTGAAGGAGACTGTCATCATCAAGCTGGTGTCAGACAAATCAGCGTCTGATACAAACTTGAATGGCGCGACTATTACTGTGAAGAGCGGTGACACAACAGTGAGCACACAGACTTGGCAGGGTACTCCTATAAACGTTAAGGTGCCATGTGATAAGGATGTGACGATAGAAGCTGCTGCTGTAAAGATGTATGTAAAGCCAAAGGTGTTGAAGTATATGCCTTCACCGCTGTATAACAGAGAGGTGACATTTACGTATAAGGCTTTGGAGCTGGGTGTGTTTATTGTTGATACAAATGATAATTTCATAAATAAAGATTCTTGGAGTCCAACTATGCAGGAAACAACGGTTGGAGTTGCTCTAATCACAGAAAAAGTTGCTATTGTCATAGCAACAGGACTTAACACTGACTTGTGTTGGAGTAAAACATATCAACTTGTAGGAGGAGTTACAACAACAACTGATAGTACGGTGGCTGCAACAGATTATAAAGGCAAAGCCAATACAGAGGCAATTGTAAAAGCACTTGGTCAAAATGCACCAGCTGCATATTACTGCTCTAACTATACCTTTAAAAACGGCAAAAAAGGGTATCTAATGGCAGCGGGTGAGGCTCAGGAAATATTTGTTAATATGCGGAAAATCTCGGAATTGCTTAATTACATAAACCCAAATACAACTAATCTTGCTAATGGATACGAAGTTTGGACATCAACTCAAAATAATAATTCTACTGCTTGGCGTCATGATGGCTTGATGCTTAAAACACTCTCTAAGACGGTTGAAAACAATTACGTTGTTCCCATCTATTCACTATTCGATTAAAACAAGTAAACTATGATAAAATCATTTGGAAAAACCGCTGATTTCAAGGCGTTTGAAAAGAAAAGCGAATATATGTATCACATTGCATGGGCAAAGAAGATACAGACAGAAAAGAATGAAGAGACAGGAGAGGAAAAGGAACTGCCTCTTTGTGACTACTGGGTTGAGGTGTTCTTCTACAAGCCAAGGATGGGCAAGGTGATAGAGAAGATTGCTGAGTGTGGAGAACCTGCAAGCATGGAGGAGATAAAGGAGATAGCCGAAGGGCTTGGTGAGGATGTGCTGAAGGCAATGAAAGAGACGCTGCTGGCATATATAGACAAGTATGATGAGTCGGAAAATGTGAACAGCTTCTATATCAACGGCATACGCACTTGGGCAAAAAAGGAGGAACGCATGGGCTTTCAGCAGAACATTGCTGATAAGGTGGCATTAGGATTCAAGGAAATCACTTGGTGGTTTGACGGTGTGCCTATTACTTTGCCATGTGACAAGGCAGAGCAGCTGCGTCTACAGCTTGAAAATTATGCCTTTGACTGCTTCAATGCAACAGCACGTCATAGGGCTGCTGTGGAGAAACTGGAGAGTGTGGAGGATGCTATGAGGTATGACTACAAGAGTGGTTATCCAGAGAAGCTGAGGTTCAATGTTGAATATTAATTTGGATTTAGAATTATGATAGGACTAAGTATTATTGCAGCATTGCTGTTTGTGGTGATGCTGATTGTAGTGATTGGGAAATATGGTGTACCAGAAATGGTATCGTCTATCTACTATCTGCTTGGTAAAAGTGGATGGGTGTTTCAAGTTGTGATGATGTCTGTAGGCATGTTGATGCTTATGTGTCTGCTGGACTGTGAAAAGGGCGTGCAATGTCTGGCTTTCCTTGCTTGTGGAGGGCTGATGTTTGTAGGTGCTGCTCCAAGGTTTACGAATGAGGACAGAGGGGTGCATAAGGCTGCTGCTACAATATGTGCCATGGCAGGAATAGGCTGGTGTCTGAGTGCTAACTTTATTATGACTATTGCAGCTATTGTTGCTTATGTGATAGGTATTGCATATATTAAGGGACTCAGAAAGTATGCACTGTTTATTGCAGAGGCAGCAGCTATAGGTTGGACGTTCTTGACTTATTGGGGACTATCATTAGGTATTATCTAAAAACAGAAGGTATGGCAAAGTTTGTAGGAGAGAATGGATTAACACATTACACTGATAAGGTAAAGGCTCTGATCAAGAGCAAGACTACTGACAGGGAAGGTGTGGCGGATGGTGTGGCAATGCTGGATGGAAACACAAAGATTAGGGACAATCAGCTGTGGGATGCCACTGAGAGTAAGCACGGACTTATGACAAGTGAAGACAAGAAGACATGTCAAGAACTGAAGCAAGCAAATGAGTCTGGGGCACTGGTTGATGTTCCTATCTTTGAGGAGTATAATAACGAGAGTGTGACTCTGATAGAGAATGTCACACCAAGCAGTGAAAGTGGTTTTGCAGTGTTTCTGAGTAAGATGAATCGCTTTGTGCTGTGTATCATTGAAAGTGGTACTGGCACTCGTAAATACTATAAGAACTGGAAGGAAATGCGCAAGGAAGGCTTTGGCAATGGTACTCCTGAGAGTGGCAGCCTGTACTCGCTGAAGGATAATAGTAAACCTATGCTATATATTGGCAATGGGACTACAATAACTCCTGTGACACAAGGAGCTATAGAGTCAATAAGCAACGGGGAGATAGACCAGTTGTTTGTGAAGTAAGAAAAAAGAGCACGAGGGATTGATTTTCCTTCCTGCTTTTTTTATTGAGTATTGAGGAATAGAGTAATGAGCCTTACTGTGCCTTTCTAAGCCTATCTAAGCCTGGGATAATTTGGAGGAGTTACCTCTCCCTTTATTTTCTTTACTCGATTCAATCCAAGTCAGCAACCCCCTCCTGTATTATCATTTCAATATTATGGTTGGCAAATTATCATCGGCCCACTTCTTTCTCAGAATGTAGAAATAAATAGAACCACTACAAATTGCCAAAGCTTAACTCTTTTCATTGTTTTATATATTTAAAAAACTCTATAATCGTATTCAAAGCTACCTAAAAACCTACCGTTAATATCTGAATAATTGTACCTAAATTTAAAACCAAGAGCTTTAAATAAACGCTTCATTTCGCTGCGTGTAGCACCGTATCTTCCAGAATCAATGAGTTTTCGTTGGTCTATGATTGCTTCTTTCTTTATGTTACTTAACATTTCATCAAAATCTTCCTTGGATATACTACTACAATCAAAATTAATACGATAATTATAAGAATACACCCAATTCATAAATGTGACAGAAAACAATGTAGTATATTCATCAATAACTATAGGCATCTGTTGGTTCATTTCTTTAGCAGCCTGTATATACATCTGTTTACACTGTTGTCTTTCTTTTGCTGAAATAGACTGTGACATGATATTTATACTCATAATCACAGATAAAGTTAATAATAATAATCTTTTCATACTATTCCGTTTTTAATGTTTATAACAAATATGACATGGAGTTTTGTGTAACTTCTTAGCTTGTTCGAGACTGATTTTCTTTATCTCTCGGCTACAGCTGCGCAAGCCTTTGCATGATGCGGATTTGTGGTAACGACGTGCGTGTGGGCCAGTGCATACATAAACGCTGTCGCTGGCTACGCAAGAGAACATAACTAAAGACAAAAGTATTGTTTTCATAAGAGTTATTGATGTATTGCTGCAAAAGTACTAAATATCAATGATACAGACAAGATTATTTTGCAAAAGTCGTGTAAAACGTTTTACAAATAGTGTTTAGCTACGGAATAAGAGGCTTGCGCGAGAGAGCCGAGGAGATAGCAAGGGGATTCTGTATTGAGAGGAATACTGTAATAATCGGAAATGTGGGTGACGGCGTGGAGAAGTTCGTGGGTGAGGGTATTGAGGAACTGAGAGGGAGAAGACGGAGGACAGAGAACGATAAGGGTGCGGTGGAGAGAGACATTGGTATAGGTGAAAGCAGTGTCGGGGACGGACTGGGACACAAGGAGGCAGGCATCTTCAAGGGGCTGCGAATGACAGCCGAGAGATTGAAGATGTCTGCGGATAATGTCAACCTTGAAGGGAGGGACATTGTAGAAGATTTGCACCGTCCAATCGTAGGAAGGGAGGTGAATTTGTTGCGAGCGCATAGGCTATGAGGGGTCTAATACGTCTTCCCACGGGATTGGCGTACCGGAAAGGGCGCAATCGGCATAGAAGCGGTTGAAGACAAATCCGTCGGGCTGATCTTCATCATCGACGTAGTCCTTGACAAAGAGAGCAAGGGCACGTTCATCGGTGATGGAAGAACCGTAGAAGTCGGCAAGAGCCATATTCAGGACGTAGACATGGTCGTAGGCAATGGCATTGTCGAGAACGATGCCGTACTTATGAAGAGTCTGCTCGACCTTCTCCTTAGTCCAAGGCGTGATAGGCTTGTTGTCGCGACGCATACGAGAGACAGCGAAGTCGTGCATACGGCGTGAGAAATGATAGCCGTAATGACGGAGGTAGGCAAGCATTTCGGGAGGACGGTAGTCGTACTGAGAAAGGGACTGACGAGGTTTCATATGAAGAATAGGGATTAAGAGGAGAATGCCTTTTATGACATTCTCCTCGGGTTAGACATTAATAATCATAGTCGCGACGTTCGCGTGGACGGCGATAGTCGGGATAGTCGTCACGTTCTGGTTCGTGACGCTGGTTGCGGTAGTCGGAGCTGCGATAGTCGGGCATAGGACTGCGCTCGCCATAGCGCTCACGCTTGATAGAGTCGAGACAGGACATGACCTTGCCTCCATAGCGGAGCATTTTCTCGGCGTTCTCGGTGAGTTCAGAGAACTTGTCCTCGGTGATTTCAACAATATAGTTCATAGTCGTAATGATTTTAAGTTTCAAAAAGAAAGGACGCCTTATGCCTTAGGTTTGAGAGCCTGCGCAAGCATGCCCTGGATATTGGAGAGAGTACCCTCAATACCGGACATCTTGGTTTCGAGTTGGGAGATTTTCTGCTCCTGCGCCTTCTTCTCTGCAATCTGAGGATTGAGCTGGGAAAGCATGGTCTCGCACGAAGATACGACGGAACGATGATAGTCGACGCTTTCGAGAATCTGACGAGACTGACGGAGCATAGCCTCAACCTCGGCAGACATAGCCTCGCGCGACTCAGAGACAACGAGCGAGCCGGAATTGGCAATCTGACCATTGGAAGGGAGTTGCTTGAAATCCATTTCGCCATCAGGAAGTTTCACACGAATATCCACGACAGACTCCATAGGCTGAGGAGAGAACTGCCCGGGCTGATAGGTGGGGAACTTGGGCTGAGGGTTGGAGACAGAGACAACCTGTCCTATCTGTAATTTAGGCTCGCTGTTCTTGTCGAGCACATAGAAGATGCTGTTGGTACGCAAACCGCTGAACATAAGAAATCCTTTCTTTTAGAAATGGTTAGACAATACCCGTCATGACATGAGTTGAAGGGTGTTAGTGTCGCGCTCGAACCAGAACTGGTAAATGCCAGTGCCTGGGAGGTCGGCGACGGTAAGAGGGGCGCCGTTGTACTTGGTTACGGCTTGGGTGGCTCCATTGGTCTCGAAGAGAATGGGGAGCGTGCCTGTAGTCCCGGTAGGGACAGCCTGAGCCAGCTTGACGAAGACCGTTCCGCGATAATTAGCCGAAGCAAAGGCATGATTACGGAAGGAGAACGTGACAGCTGTAGCAGACACCGCTACGGCAGTGGAAGCCACAGCAGCGGAACCACGACGGTTGACCCAAGAGAAGGGATAATTCCAAATCATATTGAACCCTCCTTTCTCGTTAGCCCCAAAAGCCGTTGGCGTTGCCGTAGATGCCATACTGAGCAGCGACACAGTTGGGAACAGTAACAAAGGGCTGATAAGGAACAGTCACGGTGTTAGGCTGGGCACACTTGATTTCGCCTACCTCCTTCTGCAGACCTGCAAGAACAGCGTTGACGGGGGCGAGAGCCTGTCCGACAATCTGTGAAGTCATTGCAGACGACTTGAAGGTAGAGTTCTCTTCGCGAAGCGAGTCAATCTTGTTCTGCATTTCGCGCATGACGGCCTGCTGCTGACCATTGACGATAGTCTGTGTGCTGTCCTTGATGGCGTTGTGCAAGTCGCAAGTCTGACGCTGTGTCTCGTAAGCCACGTTAGCGAAGCCACGCTCCTGTCCGGTAGCCACGTTGTTGATGGCAGCTTGGAGAGTGTTGGTCTGCTGACAAGTAGCAAGACGATTCTCGCAGCAACAGTTGGCAAGCTGTTGTGCAATCTGCATGTTGCCCTGCTGGAGAGCATTGATAGTCTGCATGCCAGACATACCAACCTGATTGCCTACAGACTGAACCTGTGAGGTGAGAGCCGAGATAGCCGACTGAATCTGTCCTTCGGTGCAGTTGAGCTGAGTAGCGAGATTAGACAGAGCGTTGCGGTTGCCACCGATAGCGTCCATGAGCAGAGAGCGTCCGTAGTCGTTGTTGATTTCGTTGGCTATGGCACCACGTCCGTTGCCGCCGAAGCCACCCCAACCGTTACCGCCCCATCCCATGAGGAAGAACAGGAAGATAACCCACATAAAACCGCTACCGTCACCCCATCCGTTGCCGTTCTTGTTCATTGCAAGAAGGAGATTAGGGTCGAGACCGTTGCGCTGGAGGAGAGGAGCAAGAAGTGACATCATGCCACCACCGCACTGGCCATCATTGCCGAATACATAAGTTTTTGTTTCAGACATAATAATAAAAGTTTAGGTTTCGCCCCACCATTGGGACTTGAAGCAAATTTACTTATTATATAAGGTGTCGCCTAACGATGCTCAAATGAGGAGGATAATGCTCAAATAAAAACCGTTCTGTTATCACAACAGAACGGCTACAAAAACGATTATGACAAAAAATTAAACGTTAACACTTATTTAGTTTACAACAGTCGAGTTCGGCAAGACTCCATGAGAGTTCCTTGAATCCCGGGGACTTGCGCCCGTGAGGGATGCGTCCTTCGGATACGTAGCGGTCGAACTTGGCGCGTGACATATTGAGGTAACGGCAAGCCTCGTACTTGGAGACACGACGTTCCTTGTCGGCAATCATCGTGCAGAGGTCGAGGAACATGCGTTCCTGCTCGTCAGTAGTGGCACATTCGCCACTATCGATGCGGTCGATAAGTTCGACGAGAATCTTGCGGATAGATTTTAAAAGGACTCCCATGAGGTTATTTCTTTCTATGTATAAGCCATATCATGCTTATTATACCTATTATAATAATAAAGACTATCGGATAGAGAGACGGGGCGAGCTGCTTCCATAATGGTAGCTTGCGTTCTACCGGGACTTCCGTCTTATTCTCTCTGGCAGCGTAGACAGTATCGTGCTTGATAGAAATACGGTTGCACCAATGGGTAATCACCTTGGTGCGATAGATGGTATCGCCCTTGACAATGGACTCGAAGTAAATGGAGTCGTGCATATAGACGCTGTCAAGGCGGATATTGTTGATATGCACCGTGTCGTGAAGAGTACGTTCGAGGACTACGGGTCGGGAGGAGGAACAGCTGGAACAGCATATGATAATCCCTATGCATATAGTCATTATCACTACAAACCAATAGAAATCGATGATTATTGAGCGTAGCCAGTCGCGCTTTGCATTGTTGTCTATATCCATAGCTTTTAATTTTCAAGAAGAACACTCTTTGCCTTTTCGAGGAAGGCCCGGCGCTGATCAAGACCATTTGTTCCACCGTTGATAACCTTGGTTATCTTGACGATGTCGTCCTTGTCGGCATACTTGTTGAGATTATGTGAGTCGAAAAACCACATAGAAGACTTGACAGCACCGAGAGGCTTTGCGAGGAGTTCAGGATGGTTGACAACATCGCCCTTGCAATACTTTGAATTATTGTAAGCAGTATAGTTGGCACGTCCTGTGATTTGGATAAGTCCACGACCTCGATACTTGTATCCGTCGCCATCCTTCTGTGGGGTATTGCCGAGTCTATTGGCGAGTCGTCCGGTATCGTACTTGTCGAAGTAATGGGTAGGGCCTTGTTCTTCGGTGTGCTTTAGGCAGGCAGACTCGTGGAGAATCTGTGCAAGATAGTGACACATGCGAAGAGGAGTGGTAATATGAAAGGCTTCTGCATAGCCGTTGATATAGTTGATATACTTGTCAACATAAGGCTCGGAAGCAGGAGCTATCTGAATGAGTTGCTGTCGTGTAAGTTTCATTTGAGGTCGTCGTTATTCGGTTCGGGAGAAAAATGCTTGAAAATCGTGAACTTCTCTACGAACTTGACTGTAAGTATGTAGTAGAGAAGTGATGTGAGCTTATGCCATGTGGAACCAGGAGTACAGAGGCTTCGCCAGTTGCGTACGATGTTGGTGCCGAATAGGTAAATGGCAGCAAAGCAAACGTATTTGACGCAGACAAGCGCCTGTTCTTCGGTGTGCATGAAGTGCCCGACGATAAACATCGATGCTGCCGTAGCGAAGAAGATAAGGCAATAAATAAAACACATGCCAGCCTTTCGCCATGACCATTCCTCGCCGTTGAATATGGCAGCGAGCAGACCGAAGACGAAGTTGACGACAAAGAGTATGAGCATACCTGCCATGAAGTCCTGAATGGGACTCAATAAGGCGAAGAACGCCCCGGTAACTGCTATTATAACGCTTCTAATATCATTCATACTTGCAAATTTAACGTGCAAGAGAATATGTATTGCGGTGATTCGTCTGAAAGAGAAATAAAAACAGCGACCCCTTAAAGAGTCGCTGTGTGCATGCTGTCAGTACTTGTCTTCGATGTCGTTGAACGCAGAGCGCACGTCGCGGGACAGAGTACGTGCATAGCGTTGAGTCTGTCGGAGATTCGTATGCCCGAGAACCTTCGATACAACATTTATAGGCATTCCCTTTGAAAGGAACATTGTAGCTGCTGTCGCTCGTCCCATGTGTGAATGGAGACCGTCAACACCTATCATGGAGCCTATGACCTTAAGATAGTCGTTGTAGCGCTGATTTGAGAGCGTGGGCAGCTTGTTGCCGTACTTGGCCAGAATGTCGACTGCCTGGGGGAGAAGCTGTAGGACGAAGTCGACATCGGTCTTGGCACGGCGGTCGTGATAAAAATACTTACCGTCGATAAGGTCGCACTCGTTGAAGTCGAACGCCATCAGGTCGGCATACGCAAGCCCGGTGTAGCATTGGAAAAGGAAGAGGTCGCGAGCCTTGCAGAGGTGGGGAGTGGAAACGGTGAGGCTGCGGACGGCATCGAACTGCTCCACGGTGAGGCAGTCGACATACTTCTTGTCGCCACGGCTTATCTTGAAGCTAAGGCGACGATACGGATTTTCCTGCACAAGGTTGTCAATTATGGCATCGTTAATGAAGAGTTTCAGATACTTGTGATAGTTGTAGATGGTGGACTGTCCTATCTCGCGAGTATGCAAGTATTCGTCCATCGCACGGACATTGGCGACGGTAAGGTCAGCGAAGGAAGCTATCTTGCCCCACGAGCGCAAGAAGCGAGTGAAGACACGGTAGCGAGTCTTAGTGCTTTCAGACACACGCCGCTTGAGGGTGCGCTGCTCACAGTAGGTAGGAAAATCCATTTCCTCGGCACGTTCGCCTTGATAAAGTTTGGTGATAGAGTTGAAATTGAAGTTGTCGTCGCTGTAAGACTTGTTCACAATCTGGTCGGCTTTGGCACAGAGAACCGCAAGGCGCTTGTTCAATTCGTCTTTGTCTGGACGGCGGACGACCTTGTTTTTGTTATTGTCCCACTCGTTGGGGGCGATTCTTATGCCAGTCGCGAAGTACTTCTGCTTGCGACTCAGACTAAACCTAATTTCCACAGAACCGGGCTTTCCTTCTTCCGTGGCGTGCTTTCTGTCATAAACAATGTTAAATTTCAAAATTGCCATAATGCATAAATCTTTAAAGGTGTTTATAATGTATCGGGAACAGGAACACGCATTTGGTAATACATTTTTTGGCATTTGGTAATACATTAGTAATACTTTTGTGTCAAAATTGCATTCAAGATGCGCGGAAAGCCGATGTATGCAGGTGTACCCGAACGCTGCGACGTAAAACGTTTTATACACACGTATATGTATTTAACCCGTTTGTAATCAGCAACTTACACGAAGCAAAATACCGATAACGGCTTGATTGAGAAGCTGTTATCGGTATTATCAGATGTAATGCAAAATGTGCTATATGTGATCCGCATGGGATTACATACATGATGCTATAGGTGTCTGATAATCAGTGTTCTCGGCGTTTCAATGCAAAGGTAGGTAATTTTTTGGTAATACAAAAACTATTATATAAAATATTTTACACAAAAACGGGTTTGTGATATGTTAACATATATAAACGGGGATTTGGACGGTTGCCCAACTTTGCGTATCTTTGTATCGCTTTTAGAACTCACACGCTGATAGCAATGTTACAGACGCAGGTATCCTCTATATACAGGGAGTCTTCATTCAAAGTTCGGGTGTGAGCGAACGGCGAATGGGGACTCTTCTTTTTTTTGTCCCTATTCATGGTCGAAGTGTAAGAGACGGCTAAATACACCACGCATCACTTCGACTTGAAACAAACACTGCAAGTGGGCCCCGGGGCAGAAGCGCAAGAGTTGATTGGAGAAGGCGCGGGAAGGCGGTAGCGAACACCGAAAGCTCCATACACTAACTGTCGTTAGCTGGCAAGTGGTGGTGACGGGTCTGATCCTGACGTTTGCTCACCTGTTAAGCGACTCTTTCTTATAGACGGATGCTCAATCCTCTATAAGGGGAGAGTCTGCTCTAAGCCCTCAGCCTTCCGAATGCTCTTTGATAGTTTAGATTGAGAATAATAAATATGATTTTCTCTTTGGTTCTTTCTCTTGATTTCGATTTGAAGAAAAAAATAAATTAAACCCGAAAAAACGTCACGTTGAAGAGAGAATACCGAAGACATTAACTGTGGAATTAGGTTTTTAGTTTGATATTCATACGATTAAATTTTTTCATAAGTAACTGTTCAAAATTAATTTTACAAATATGAATAATTCACGAATAAGTTCGTACCCACAGATGCCAAGGCCCTGTTCGTACAATAGAAAAGCGAGTCCGTAGTCTCGTAATCTATCGGTCTTATCCA
>OJAW01000272.1_pt1 | contig 39317 bp, 36 predicted proteins | sample 1589151 | NCBI WGS metagenome assembly OJAW01 (sample SAMN03283290) | human gut metagenome | biome: human-associated habitat; material: feces | host: Homo sapiens | place: Peru | collected 2012
GCGCTCCGTATGGCAGTGGCTGATGAGTTTAATCAAGTGCGTACTCGAAAAACCATCATAAGATTAAAAGAAAACATCGGTATCAAAGGATACGCTCCGTTCGTGAATGCCAAGAAAAGAGAAAGCCAGTTCTATGAGCTGTGGCCCAAAGAAGTTCAAGATCGGTATGATGTGTTAGGATACAAGACATCTAAGAACGGACAAGAGAAGTTCTTGGTACCGACGAAGCGACAAGCCGACGTTAAGGCATTGCTATGGGCCGTTGACCCTGAAGATATGGGAACATATCCAATACAGGACGTTGTGCTGACGTATCAGCTATATAAGATATTTAAAAAAGAATTAGCCAATGAGAAGTTAACCAAGTTAATGGCATTGGAAAGCGAAGTAATTCCGACGCTTATGGAAATGCGTATGAAAGGTGTACGTATTGATATGGAAAAAGCGGTGCAATTGGATCGTAAATACGACAGAAAATTGAAGGAATTACAAAAGAAATTAGACGAAATTTGTGGCTTTTCTGTAGATATCAACACAGATGACAGTCTGATTGCTATATGCAAAAAGTTCAATCTGAAATATGTACTAACAGCAAAAGGTAATCCGTGCTTTTCTTCGGAAAAGGTACCGAAAGATCCCTATGGGGTTTTTGATATGGTGCTGGAAATGCGAACATATCTGAAAGCACGAGACACATATATCCGTGGCTACATCTTTGGATCTACATTGGATGGTTGGCTTCACGGTCAGTATAACCAATTGAAATCAGATGAGGGGGGGACTGTAACCGGAAGATTAAGCGGAAGCCAGCCGAACATGCAGAACCTGCCAAACCCGAAATCGGAGATGGGCAGAGATATTAGGGGCTTGTTTCTTCCGGATACAGATGAAGAAAAATGGCTATCAATGGACTACTCCGGCCAAGAACCGAAGATGTTGGTACATACAGTTCTTGCTCTTGAAAAGAAATATGGAACAATAGCAATGGGTAACAACCACTATGTGCCCGGTGTTGAAATTGCTATGCAGGACAGATTCCGTGGCAGATCTGCTGACTTCCATTCAGCGGTGGCGTATATTTGTGTGGAAGAAGAAAAGAAGTTGGAAGGTATCACGCTGGCAGATGAGCCTGAAGAGCAACAGGCGAAGGAAGTAAAAGCCTTCAGACCGAAAGCAAAGTCCATAGGTCTTGGCGTTATGTACGGCTCTGGCAACAAAAAGGTAGCAGAAGAGATGACCAAAAAAGGATTCCCGATGACTACTGAGGATGCTGCTAATATCCGTGAAAACATATATAAAGGTGTTCCATTCTTGGATTTCATCAACAGGCAGTTGATGGCTAAGGCTCGCACAAGAGGGTATATCAAAACAATATTGGGACGCCGGGGAAGATTTGACTTATGGGAAGTTCCAGTGTATGATAATATAGAAAAGAAAATTATAGGCTCTAAAAACTTTGGTTTTAAAACAAGGCAAGAAGCTTATAAGTGGAAAGACGAAAATAAAGAAAACTATGAGAGTTTAGGAACACCAACAAGAGCAATGACATACAAAGCTTTAAATAAATATATTCAAGGCTCATCCGCAGACCAAACGAAAACCGCTATGGTGCATCTCTATAAAAAAGGAGATCTATCTTTGAATGTGCTAGATATATTTTACAGACGAATAAAAGATTACGAACCACCGAAATTCAAAACACAAGTACACGACGAAGTGAACCTATCAATTAAACCGAACGAAGATGTACAGCAGTATCAATACATTATGGAACACTGCATTCCATTAGAGGTAGAGGTAGTAGCCGATCCGGTTATCTGTGATAACTGGGCAGAGGCTAAAGGTTAAGGAGAGGATATGGAAAAATTCAATGGACGATTAGCGTCCCTATGTACGGGAGAGCACGAACTGGAAGTCTATTTATGTGAAGAGCCTGAGGGCGACAGTTACTTCTTAGGCGTTTGCTTGAAGTGTGGATTAACAATAGAATTACCAGTACGACAAATCGAGGAGGTTTTCAATGGCGGAAATTAAATATAATTATAAAACAACTCCATTTAAGCATCAGCTCGACGCATTGGCGCGTTCAGCTAATAAGAAGAACTTTGCTTATTTTATGGAGATGGGCTGTGTGGATGAAGAAACCGAGTTCTTGACGCAACGAGGCTGGGTAAGATTTAAAGATTTCAATTTGGATAAATGGGAAAGACCTTTGCTAGTAGCGCAGGCTGTGCCGGATCCGAGAGATCCATACAATTGGGGATACGAATTTGTTGAACCAATCTCATTTATCAAGAAGCCGGCATACGATTGGGTTCGTTTGAGAGGGCGCAAAACAAGAAGTAATGAGCTGATGGCTACCCCTTTTGAAACCGACATATGGGCAACAGCAGACCATAGAATTCCTGCTATGTATTCTTGGGAAACAAGCTACAACACAACAACAGGACATAAGTCCAATTGGTATAAAGAATATCTGCCAGATATGACTGCTGATTATCCAGGGAAGATGTTCAACAGAGAACCTAGAGAGCCGGAGCTTAGTGTTCGAAAAGCCGGTATTAATTTCTTTAGGAACACACCGAGAGGTTGTTTAGGATTTCAGTCAGAGTACTTCGTACCAGATGCAGAATTGATGGCCCTCAGCGAATACGAAATGAGATTTATGATTGCTGTTATGGCGGACGGCACGTTCCCTAACAAATACGATGATAAGGTAGACTTCTATTTTATGAAGCATCATAAAGCAACACGTATGCGTGAACTCTGTTCAAAAGCAGGTATCCCGTATGCGTATGAGCGTAAGGTGCGCGGATCTAAAACGTTATATGTATTTCATATGATTGCACCGATGAGATGCAAGTATTTCAGCGAACGCTGGTACTCATTGCCACAGGATAGACTGAACTGGATTGCCAGTGAAGTGTTCTATTGGGATGGTTGGATGACCAACATCTGCAAAGATGGGATGGCTGAATACTATTCTATATCTAGAGACAGTGTTGACTTCATTCAATATGCTTTGATGTCTTGCGGTATATCTTGCAATATGCGCTTGAACCCAAGAGATAATGTATTCACTTTAAGAACATCTGTCACAGAGAATGATAGAGTGAATATGTACGTTAGACAGAAATATAGAATCCCTGTATATAAAACAATAAAGAGACCTGTTGCTAACGGTATTCTGCAATCAGAAACAATACAGGATGACAAGATGTCATATTGCTTCAGAGTACCAACAGGGTATCTATTGCTACGTAGAAATAATAAAATTTTCGTCTCAGGCAATTCCGGTAAAACCAAAGTTATGATTGATAATATTGGTGTTCTCCATAACGGAGGTCATATTTCCGGTGCGTTGATTCTAGCTCCGAAAGGTGTATATCGCAACTGGTCGGAGAAAGAAATTCCAACGCATTTGCCTGACGATATTAAAAGAGAGATCTTAGTATGGGATGCTTCAGCTTCTGCTGGCAGAAAAGAAAAGCTCTCTAAACAGATCAAAGATTGGGATGGCAAGACATTGCAGTTCTTGGTATTTAATATAGAATCTTTGATATCTGAGAAAGGAAGGAAATTAATTGTTGATTTTATTCGTCGCCACGATGGGAATGTTTTTGCTCTCGTGGACGAGTCTACTTGTATTAAGAACCATAAGGCAAAAAGAACAAAAGCAGCTATTGAACTTGGATCGAAGTGCAAAGTCCGACGGATTGCCACAGGCTCACCGGTTACCAACTCACCACTTGACTTGTACTCCCAGTGCGCGTTCCTTGATAGATCCCTCCTCGGATCTGGGTCATATTATGCTTTCAAAAATACTTATGCAAATATCGAGCGGGTGCCTAACAGACAGGGACAGCATTACGAAAAGATATTGTCCTACAAAAACCTCGACAAGTTATCCGAGAAATTGGATAGGTTCTCCTATCGAGTAACTAAAAAAGAATGTCTGGATTTACCAGATAAGATTTATACAACGCGCGACGTTGAGCTGAGTCCGGAACAAGAAAAGATATACAGAGAGATGTACGATTATCAATTCGCGCTATTAAAAAAGAACGAAGAAGAATTTCACGAGATGTCCGCACAGGTGATACTAACTAAACTCCTACGGTTACATCAAGTCTTATGTGGGACATTCGTGAGTGATGATGGAGATGTCGTGCCAATACCGAACAACAGATTGACTGCTCTGAAAGAAGTTCTCGAAGAGACTTCTGGTAAGGCTATCATCTGGGCGACGTATTTGGCCGACATTGAAGCCATCAAAAAGATGTTGACTGAGGAGTACGGAGAAGATAGCTTTGTTACATACTACGGAGCGACGTCCTCAGAAGACAGAGTAAAAGCTATTGAGCTCTTCCAAGACGAGAGCAGCCCGGTGCGCTTCTTCTTAGGTAACGTTCAGACAGCAGGAAGAGGAATTACTTTAACTGCTGCGAGCACTGTTATCTATTATTCGAATAACTTCTCCTTGGAATTACGACAACAATCAGAAGATAGAGCGCATCGTCTTGGACAAAAGAACAAGGTCACTTATGTTGACCTTGTTGTTAGGGGCTCACTTGATGAAAAAATCATTAAATTGCTCATCGAAAAGAGAAATATTGCTAATGAGATCTTAAAAGATGACCTTGATAGCTGGATTTCACTTGAGCGAGCGTAGGGAGGCCGTGAAAGGGAGATGGGGTGGGGTAGGTATTTCTACCTATCCCTTTCCTAAAACACTTAATACAAGCCAATCTGGAAGGAAGATGAAAGGATACACAAAATGACAGATACAAAAAAGAACTTTTTAACAGTAGATGGAATTAAATTATTTATTTCAGCAAATATTTTGCATGCCATCGACCATAATTTGCTAGATATGAAATTTTCAGATATCAAAATAGATGTCGATACCGAATACGAAGGCAACAAATATGTAATTAAAATTGAACACAAGAAAAAAGAAATCGGTACGTTGTTCTTTCCTTTGGAATCGAGCAGTGTAGAAAATCAATACAGAGCAATGATGGGATCTGCTATGTCTGCCTTAGAGATATTATCTGTGTTTGCTCAACAACAGAAGCCGGTTTTGAAAATAGTTAAGTAGGAGAAGAGATGGAAAGAAGCAATCTGGTAAAAGAGTTTGTTAGAATACGCGAGATTTTTGATGAGGGAGATTTCGATACCGTTCGAAAGAACCTCTGGTCACTTCAGAATTTGTACACCGCTATCAACAGGAGACTAGACAAGTTTGTTAAGGGCGGAGAAAATACTTTGGAGATTGGTGCCGGAGACATCAAAGACATGCTTGACTTGGCAGCACCTCTGCTTACCAAATGGGAGAAGAAGATTGTACACACTAAAGTATATAAAGAGCTATGGGATTGCGATGTCCTTGATAACAAAAAGCTCGACCAGTGGTGTACAGAATACGCCAACAGGTGCAGCGTAGTGGCGAAGCTGCGTAACTTCATATCAGTGATGACACATTCTTGGTGCTTGCTTGATGCTTTCGAAAGACAAGACAACCAAGACACAGACATCACAGCAGCGGTTACATCAGCAATCAAAATGCACTTGAAGTATAGTTATTAAGGAGGAAAATATGACGGTTCAATTAGATTTGGTGGAAGTACCCGGATGTCCTAGTTATTGTGCTGGCATCTGTGAAGAAAGCGACGACAAGAAGTGTACTTATTTCGACAACTGTCTTATCAAAAAGCAGATTCGAAAATCCCTAGCAGATACCAATGAACTGCTAGCGAAGTACAACCCGACGCTACTTATGTTGTAAAAGTTTTTGGTACCGAAGTTAATTTCGGTACCAAAAACTTTATTCTATGTATTCTATATAATCGCCTATGTGCTCTCGCAGATATTTGTCTATCTTAAGTTCTTGAACTTTATCATTGACGCACACGCCAAACCATTCCATTGTTTGCAGATCTACATTATATCGTACAGAATTAGCAAGACCTGTTTCGGGATCTTCATACACCAGCAACGCTGACTTCGGAGAAGTAGTTTCGAAGTTGGTTTTCATAACTGCTTCAAGCCAGTCTTTAAATTGCGCATTGTTATCTTTAAATGGAATTACATTAGGCATAGAATATTCCCCACTTATAATCTTTGGTATAGGAGTTACCTATATCTATATGTACCCACGTTTTCGTGTTAGCTTCAATTCTGATTGGAAGTTTCAGAGCTAATAGCTTCTGTCTTGTTTGAGCGGGAGTTAGTCCTGTAACGTCGAAGTCTACTGCACGCCCGTTGATATGGGGCGAACGTCTGGCAGTAGATCCTGCTCTTTTGTTATGAGGAATCTGGCGCACCCAACAATGAATATTGAAAGGACGGCCAATCTTTGCTCGGGCTGCCTGGAGGGCTTTGGCCGTTTCAAATACGTTTTCAAATATCTCTAGTGGCGGGTAGCCATCAGTTGCCTGCTCATTAGCAAATGCTTCTTTCCATTTGAAGTTAGCAGTAATCATCCAGTTCCCTGGTATCTTTGCTACGCCGTGATCATAGCAGTATTCATAAACGTCTAATGGTGACATGTAGTTGTTCATTATTCGCCTCTCCTTAATAAATCTTGTATTGTGTGCGCTATGGCCTCTATGTACTTCTTGCCATCAAATGTTTTTGTTTTTATTTTAACAAAGGCTTGTGCATATTCTAAAAAAGCTTTAGGATTAAAATACTTTGACAAGGGTTGATTCCCTCGTAGGCCATTCGCCTGTTTGGATGCCAGTACGAGGTTACTGAACTCGGTCTTTCCTCCTTTGCTGACTGGTTTTAAGTGCTCTAGCGATACATTCTTAGCAGTGAGTTTGTCTCCGTAGAATCCTTTTGGGATATCTATTTGCCCTTTCTTGAACATCGTCTTTAAAGGGTGACTATAACCAAATGTAGGCCCTCCTGCTAAAAGCACAATCATCGGTATCGCCTGAACTTTCTCACGAGTGCATCAAAGTGGTTCCCGTGCCTCACCTCATCCCAGAAGGCATGTGCTTGAGCAAAAGAGCAGGCCTCATCTGCATACTTGCACGCCTTTTCTAAGTCCTTTTTGTCATCTATGACTTCGTGCATTGCCTCATTGTCCGAAGCAGAAGTTCTCCAACCAAAGAAGTTGGAGAACATATCCGCTACAGATCTGACGATCTCGGCAATCATTATCTACGTCCTTTTTTGCTTTTGCAACCCATCGTTACTTATCCTTTCTTTCATTCACGATAACTTTGATTAAACCAAAGATACCCAATGCGCAAGTAACAATTGCTGTTGTTAGCTCAGGTTTTATTGCTACACCAAACGCTGTGATGATAGCAAGAAGACCTGTCCAAGTGCTTTCTTGTGTTAAGTAATTCAAAAGTGTTTCATACCAAGTCATATTATCCTCCTTTTAAGAACACGTTAACTAGGGTGGTCAAAATACCTCCGATAATGCTCCCGACTGTACCGGAGATACCGACGACCCAGCGCCAGTTATTCTTTATTGTTGTAACGTCGCGTTCAAGTTTTATTACTCTGCCTTCTAACTCACCCATAGTTTGCTCGCCTCTTTCAATAATGGCTTCCATACGCGTTATCAGCAGTTCTATTTTTTCTTCACGCTCTAGGTGCTTCTCATCTCGGTCTTCCAGTTTCTTAAGCCTGAAAGAGAAATCGTCTATTTTAGTGCTCACAATAACTACCTCACTTCTGGTAGCTGCAACTGTGTCGCGCATATTGTCTATCTTAACAAATAGGCGTTCAATGTTAGCGTCTCGTTGAGCGTCGGACATTACTGACCTCCGTCTTTTTTAGCCGCCCTGTTATAAGCCATTATAGCTAAACGACGTGCCTCAGTGACTTCTTTTTTAAGTACCGATAACTCTTTGCAAGAGCTTCCGCGACTAATCATTCGGATGCGTATTAAGTCGTGTACTAATTTAAATACAGTGATAGCAAAAACTGTTTGGCACAAAATATAAAAGTATGTTTGTCCTGTGGTTAGTACCATAGTGGATCCTCCTATACTACTATACTATTAGGATAACATACTTTTATATTTTTGTCTATTGTAAATTAATGTTTTGTAGCAATACGGTGTGCAGCCGTTCTATATGCTTTTTCCGCAGCTTTCGGATCGTCGACGTCGTGTAATCTATCAATAGCCATACAGATAAAAGTCATGGGCTCTTGCCCTAGTGATTTGAAATCTGCAGCGTAGTACTGTGCTAGGAAATTCACGTCGTATTTGTTGTATTGTTGTCCTGTTATCGATATGTTGCTTTTACTTAGTATTTCTTCGAAATCGGACATTGTCCAAAAAGGTGCTCTTGCGCCGTCGTAACGAGTGATAGTAGTAAATGCTTCTTCCATCATTTCTTCGTCGAGGTGCTTACCATTAACAGCGAAATGCACTGCTCTTCCTGTTTCTCTCGGGAACTTCTCATGAAGTTCTTCGATTACTTCTTTGAATTTCATTGGTTGCGACATCAGTTTTTGAATGTCGATATCTATTTCATGTGTCATGTTATCCTCCTATTAATTTGCCTAGCTTTGTTAAGATGGGCTCCATCAGGCGCACAAGCTCACTTGGTTTTCCTGTCAAGACAAGTGTGCCATCAGGACTCATAAAGGGTTTTATTGTTTGTTCGAATTTGGTAATAGAATCATTAATAAGGTCGACTTCTGTTTGTCCTTTCATTGTTAGAAAGGTCTTTACAAAAGAGTTCACTTTTATTCCATTCGGAAATAAGGAATTAATAACAAATTCCTCTGCTGTATCAAGCTCTATTTGAACTTGGTCTCTGTTTTCTTGTTCCTCAGTTTCTATAGTAGAGGCTTGAGGGGTAGCCTCAGCCTGTAAAGGCCGAGACTTTAATTCCTCAAGTTCCTGCTTTAACTGAGCTATTTCAGCATCTCTGCTGTCCTGAACTAAGTCAATAGCCATTTGGTCTCCTTACGCTCCTGCGCTCGCAGTAGTAGGTGCTGTCCAAGAGTTGTAGCGTTGCATTGCTTCTGGGCAGATGCTGTCAAGAGGCATTACAAGTTTGCCCGGAACGAATGTTGCGTTGCAGTAGCAAAGAACTTCTTTCTTCGTTTCGTCAATTTTGTTGTTTAAGAAAGCGAAGTTGTCAGTTGTTGCTTGGTTGTTAACTGCTACGCTCTTGTCAAGTGCCGCTACAGCCTTAGCAAGCTCTACATAGTTAGCTTGGATCTTAGCGTCGTTAGCGTTGGATTTGGCAACGATTTCTTTGTACAATTCGATGCCTACACCATCTGTGTAACGTTCTGATTCAAGTCTAGCTATCTTAGATTCTAGCTTGCTGATTTCCCTAGTGTCTGTAGTAGCCACAGCATCTGTAATTCCTACAGCAGCAGCTGTCGGGCATACTCCTCTGTTACCAAGGAATCCGCCGCCCCAGCCTGCGCCAGATAACTGATTCAACAAGCCAACGGTTCCGGCAATGCCTAAACCTAGAGCTGTTCCAGCAACACCTTTAGAAGCTACTTCTCTGTCACCTTCAGTTGTTTTGATTTGCATTGGTGTTCTCCTTTTAAATCAAGTAAAACTAATATCGACCATATAAGCAGTGTAACAAAGGATGAAGAGGATAACACATCAAAAAGAAGCCGGCTTGAATAGCAAAAGCCGGCGTTATAGATAATCCAAATCACCTATTAAAGTTAAGAAAAAGATTCAAATGTTTTCAAAATTTCTGCATTATTACTGTGCAGTATGTAGGAATTAAGCTTTTCACATACCCCATTCAATACTCTTGTATATTGTGATTCAGATATTCCTGTGTCAATACAGGTTTGTGGCATTGATTTAAACTCAAGGTATTTCTTCTTCACGACTTCACATTGGATCGGGCTCCAGCCTACTTCTTCCATTAGATCTAAGATGTAGCCTTTACATAAACTTCCTAAGAAATTACGTTCCTTTTTGAAGCGCATATAGAACTCTCCTTTTTGTTTCTTTACGTGTAAAGTATATAGCAAAGGCAGGGGATATGCAATCCCCTACCTAGGTAATATTTATTGGATACCTAACGCTGCTTTTATAGCGTCAGCGTTTTCTTGACAATAGGTAACAAAGTTGCTATCTAACATATAGTTACCTCCGCTTGAATTAGATAAGTTTCCTGATATAGATACTGTCTTACCTGCACCTGGGCCTACGACTAATCTGTCTTTTTGCTTCTGCCATCTAATAAATACCGTATTAGAGCTATCATATATAGCAGAATCTCCTGTGTTGGTCACTCTTATTCCAGACACTCTAATGTCTTGAGAGAAAGTGTTAGTTCCTGAGAAAGTGTTGGTTCCTGAGAAAGTATTGGATCCTTTGAATGTGTTTCCTCCATTCAAATCAGCAAAGACACCGTCATCCATTTGCCTATTACCAATATAGTCAACTCTAGTAATAGTTGTGCCATCAGTGTGAACATGGGCCAAACGACATGCCGGCGCAGCGGCCCATACGTTGCCTGAGTCATTAGACTTGAACTGCCATTTCTTGTCTGCTCTTGATGGATCCCACCAAGCTAGATATCCAGTAGCACCGTTTTCAGGTTCTTCGGTTGAGAATACTACTTGCGTAGCTTCAATGAATTGACCTGATGTATAGAATATATCGAAATCTGTTGTAGAGGTTACGGTATGTGCCATCGCTGATGAGTTGGTTGTTTTAGAGTCAGATCCAGCACACTGCATTACAACGCCGGGCTGTAATGTCATTGTCATATCCGATACCGTGAAGATACCATTCGGGCATTCAAGAATACCGTACTTAGATGAGTAGTCACCTTCGATGCCATATTTCTCTGCGGATGTTGAGCCACTGCTTACAGCAGATAATTTATTATTTGCATATGTAATTGTAGTGCCATCAACATAAGAGCCTAGATTAGAAGAGTCCAAAATAGGGTAACGATTAAAGTAAGGCCCTGCTCCCATTCTCTCCAGTGGCACACTAGAGCCTATGACACCTTGCTTGTTATAACGACCTACACGCCAATCGCTGCTTGTGTCTCTTAGTATGTTACTACTATCTGCTGATGTGTCCCCGTCATAAGCCATGCTTATAGTGGATTGGTTATTAGCTATTGTTATTGAAGGGCTGTTGTTATAATAGAAAGTCAATGATGCAGACTTAAACGCCTTATTGGCAGTAATATCTTGCGCAGTGTTAGTTGTCATCATGTTAGTTGGTGTTGTTGAGCTGGCGGTCAACTTACCTTCTGTAATAGCAAGACCTGAACCAATAGCTAGAGATAAGTCATTTGTAGTTACTTTAGCCGCAGCGTCGAAAGAGTTGCTATAGGTGCTTAAAGCTGTGGTTAAAGCATCAACCGTTGGATTCAAGACTGTATCTCCTACTTCCCTGCGAGTTACTTTTGTCAAATTAATTGCTTTTGTTGTATCCGCACTTAGAAGTAAACATACGTTGGTTTTGTCGAAGTTCTCTATTACAGTAGTATCTGATGTGTACATGCGCTGTGTATATCCAGAATTTGGATAAGATGCCCCATTAGCAGTAAACCACATATTAACTGTGGGAACCCCTGCATTCTTTGTTACTTGAATGTAGTTTGTCGCATTTAGAGGCATCGATGCGTTATACGCCAATATGGACTTGCTAATAGCGTTGCTTTGACCGTAATAAGTAGCTATCTTTTCCAATGAACTTTTTCCTGCTTCGCTGACAAAAGCAAAGGGTGCATAGCTGCTACTACCCGATCCATACGTAATATATGTTTTGTATAGCATTGTAGGATAAAATAAACCATCTTTCCAATAACCAAATACTAGACCTATATTGCTATCCGTGTCTTTTTCATAAGGAAAGCTAATCAAATCTCCTAACGTAAAAGGAATTTGGATAAAGGATGTAGGCGTAGCTCCCACACCGCTGGCTTCTTTCGAATAAATAAGAATGCGGGCATTATCATCCGTTGTATAATTGATGCCAAAAGCAGAGCTCAAAATCACTGATGTATCTGTCAAAAAAGTACCATCGGTAACGTTACTAATCGTAGTTTGATTAATACCAAGAGGAGCAATAGGGTTTAATTTATCTTGCTTCGCAGCTAAATCCGCTTTGCTTACTTTATTCATAATGTCTGCTTCCGCAGCGGTAACGCGTCCACTCAAGTCATTAAGCTCACTGCCAATCTCATCAAGGTTAGCAGATAATTCGCCTTGTTCGTTTACTTGAAGTGTTTGTTCATCTATTTTAATAGCTACTGATCCATTAGTAACTGCGATGGGGTCGACGCCTGTGACTTTAGCTGTTCCGCCACCGCCGCCACCTTCACCGGGTGTGTAGCTTCCCATCGGTATTCCTTTGTTGATATTTCCTAGTTCTATTGTCATCTTAACCCACCTTATTGATTGTTATATTACTAACTTTATTTTGAGTGTCTACATTACCTACCATTACAGGGGTATATCCGTTTCTCAAATATAAATTTGTTTGTCCACCTTTTTTATAATTGATATAGTTTCCAGGTGCTACAGGTACGCCAATCACTCCTGCGATAGGTGTTGCGCTGCCTTCTACTGCATAAATCAAATCTGGAGAGCTGTTCACAATCACGTATGTGTCATCTTCGTTCACATCTGTGAATGTAGCAAGAGCTGTCCAACTGCTCGGTAATTTTACGTCTGCTATGTGCATTTTTTATTTCTCCTTATACTTATAAATCATTCGATGGATATCTAACAAATGATGAATAGCTTAACCCCTTTAATCCAGAAGGGCCCATCGTTAGATTATCTCCGCTAATACTTCTAACAATTAAATAGTTATTTACATAAGGATTTGTAGCAAATCCTGAGAAAGAAGCGCCTTGTATAAGGTTACTTATACTAGGAGCCGTGTTGTAAGCAAATTCCACAAAATACTTATCACTAATAAGTTGCGTAGTATTACTTACGTAAACAGGATCACCTGCTCCTGCATTTTTGTGTATATAACAATAAACCGTAACAATATTTCCTTGCATGTTTTGAATACGCCCTTGATAACAATAATATGTAGATGTGCTTGTTAGTGCACAACTTAATCCAAGCGAATCATTGAAAGCAACATCGTTGAACGTATAAGAAGCATATCCGGTGACTGTTGGCGTAACGAAGATGTTGCCCACAGTTCCTGCTGGTGCAGTCAACGTAGCGCTACCTGTATTACCTGACGGTCTTTCGATTTTAATATTAGGATTAGAAGATGTAATCGTTGTAGCAATAGCAGGTGTGTATGTGAGAGTCTTAGTATAAGACGTTGGCTCTGGCGTGACGGACTCTTCTTCTAACGCTGTTGTCCAAGTACGCCCTTGATCTACGTAAACAACGGTATCACTATTTTTATAACCTGTGGCTGATACCACAATGTGAGCCCAGTTGTCTACAGGCATAATAGCGTGGTATTTCAAGTAGCCCTCTGATGTTGTGCCATCATAAACTGTTTCATAATCCTCTGTATAATCAGTGTAGGAGCTGTGGCCGGGTTGTTGGCGTGTTCTTTTAAAAGTAACAGTTACGATATCTGAGTCTACAGGCCGAGTAACAACTACATTCACTCTGTACTCCGCTATACGATTAAGTTTTACATCTACATTGATTACTTTATTTTCTCTAGGCCTGTGGTTTAAAAGGTCTTGCTCATTAGCCCCGCTCACTGCATAGTAACCCGGAGCCTCAACTTTATATGCTATGCCGTGCTTATAAGAAACATGATGTTCATCTCTTTCAATTATTACACCGTTGGCTATCCACCCAGAGCCTATGCCTCCTGTAGGAATATATTCATAAGTAGCACTAGATCTTTCTTCTCCGTTAATCCAGACTCGAGCACCCTCTACGTTAGGCTTGATGTTCCAAGTGCAATAATATTTCTTTCGTTCCGAGAGCTCATATATCTTTTTACCAAAAGCATATAGCTTTTTTATGAGTTTACCGAAACGAAATATCTTTAAAACTTTGTAATTGCCATCTCCGAAGCTGATTCCACGACTGCTATTAAAGTAAATACCCATTTTATGGTTCCTCCACAACAAATGCTAATGCTATTTTGTTTTTATCTGTATTAGACAAATCTTCCCACTGTGTTTCAGATAAGGTCTTAGCAATGAAATCTAATTCCACATTAGCAGCGAGATGTACTCCGTAAATGGAGTCGCTTTGGTTATAAGCCACTGCTTTGTAGAAATTTCCACTAATCCTATTCAGGGTTAACGTTCCCACAAAAAATGCACCGTCTGGCAAAGTGTCTCTCGTATATGGGGCATTCGTTTCAGCGTTCCAGAAATAAACATCAGGAGCTTCGTCAGTTGCACCACTGAAACGAAGAGCTAGAGGCACTTCTAGGACATCTCCTTGTCCTGTTATTTCGTTAGATTCTGCATTAATATCCGCACTTGCTCCGAAATTTGAAGTAAAAACATATGTCATGTGCCCAAGCTGGCCTTTTGAATCTCCACTTAGTGTTAACGGAAATCTAAAATATCTTCCTGAGAAAAGTCTCAATACAGGAACAGTTCCTGATAGATCTAATCGAGGAGAGGCATTGCTTGTGCCTTCGTTCGCATCCCTCCAGCACATAAAAGAACCTGTGCCAAATGTTACAAGCGTGTTTAGATTGATCATACGATCAACTTCAGCCTTCGTATAAGAATCCATCTTAACCGTCTGAGCAGTTTGTTGTGCCCACCATCTGGCAGAACCCTCCGGTCTTTCTGTGTCAGTGCCTACTGCCCAACTACGAGAAGTATCTGCCCACCCTTGAGAGCTGTTTTCCAATCTTTGGATTTCTTCTAACGATAATGAGACATCATCAATGATACCGTCTACTTTATTTAATGCTTCATCTACTTTGTTAGTCAAATCATCAATACCATAAGCAGAATTGGTAAGATTTGTTCCTGAGCTATTCCACTGAATAGCTTTGTTAGGGTTCGGAGATGGGAATGTAATTCCTTTTAGTAATTCTTTATCTGTATCAACGGGCATTTTAATAGCACGATTCAAAAGCTCATCTTGCTCTTGGTTTTGGCGCGTCACTTTGTCAATTGCATTGTTGATTTTTTCAGAGTCGAACTCCGCTTCTTGAGGGAACTCTGCATCATTATCGAGAGGTGTTTCCCTTTGAACAACTACTTTTGTGCCTGATCCAATAGTTGTTAGCACATTGATATTCTGCCCTGTAACACCATAGCCTACGTTGATCTCCAAAGGAGAATCATCCAAGTATAGCTTTACGTCCGTCTCATCTGAGTATGAAAACGGAATAGGTATTGTATCGCCGATACTATACGGCCCTCTATAAATATATCTAGTTTGCTCTACTGGAATTGTCATTAGTATTCTCCTTACGATTATTATAAACTATTATTTAATTTATTGCAATAAGCCACCTAAAGGTTGCCCTGTTTCCCACGGAGCAATCCATTGACCTCTCTCTTCTTTCTGGCGTAAGCGATCGAAGTAAACGTCAGGGCCCCCATAATACTTCTCTTCTAGGTAAGAACCAAACATTGCCTGCAAAATAGGGGCTACAATAGGAAGATTTCTTAAGCCCATATATTTCTCAGCCTCAAGAGCTACCCCTGCAGCAACAGCTGGACCTTTATCATATATCTTCTCGTTACGTAGAGGACGCATGATGTTATATATACTTCTAATACCTGATGTAAGAGATGGGTTCATCTGAATGTTTAAACCACCACCTCGTAAGCCAGCGGCATCCAATCCATCAAAAACAGCATTAATAAAGGGAGCGGCGATACCTGTGGAATCTACCAGAGCTGATTGCACATCATCATAGAATCCCTCTGATCCCGGCTTTTTGATATTACCCTTTAATGCACCAGCTGCCTGGTTTACCATAAAAGTAACTAGACCAATATCCACAAGAATCGTCAACAATGCTCCATACACTTTAGCTGTTGAGATGTTGTCTCTAACACCTCTGCCTAACAACATATCAATTGTCGTTAGCCCTGTTTCTTGTGAGGCAAATGATTGTAAACGTTTCCAATAAGTACTGTATGTAAGAGCTGCACCAAAAGATTGGAATTGTGTAAACATACTACCGATAGATCCTAGCTTAGAATTTTGTGCTTGTCTGAAACGTAGTTCGTAGTTTACCCTTTGTGATGGAATTGATACCAGTTCATCGGAAGAAGCATCTACCATTGTCCACGCCTTACCTATGAAGTCACTCTTGAACTCTTGGACTGTCTGCTCTGTAATATTTTGCACGCCTCGGCGCTTAAGTTCTTCTTTCCACATCTTATCTGGAATATCACGCACAGCGGCGGGTACAAAGAATTTCTTGCCATAAAGCTTTCTGTCAGCTCCTGTTGTTTTGTTGAAGTACTCAACCGGATCTACAAACAAAGTAGCGCGCATAAAATCCCAGTCATTCTTTGTAATGCCGTAGTTATATAGATAGACTTTTAAGTCAGGTTTCAATTGATCAAAAGGTATTTTCTCAGCATCAGCCATGCCCATCTGAATAAGGAGGGCAGCTACTTGTTTGTTGTTGTTAGTGACAAAAGCCATACCGAAGCCTCTAAGCATTGCATCTGATAGATTGTTTGCCATCTGCTGAGCTTTGTCAATCGTTGTCATATTCTTGCTGACACTAATCATATCAGCACCCATATCGTTTGTGAATATCTTGGCAAGGTTATCGTGCTGTAACACGTTCGCTGCTATGACCATATCTTTAATGTCTCGATTTCTCGGGTCAAGCAAGAAAGCAGACATCTCTCTTGCTCTATTCCAAGCTTCACCTCTGCTTCTAACAAGGCCATTAGTAACAAGACCCTCTACAACAGTGCCATAATCGGCTAGGGATTTAACACCTGTAGCTCCCAATAATCCTGTTGATAAAAGTCTTGTTGTAGTTTTGATTACTTTAGTTACCGCCGATGGAGCAAAACTTTGAAGACCCGCTGCTAAATCAACCATATCAAGGATTTCTTTCTTTTTGTTTTCTGTGATAGCATAACGAGTGTTCACTCCTTCTGATACCTTAGCTCCGAAGTTTGCATCCTTTTTAACTTTCATTGTTTTAATATAACGCTCTGTAAGCTCTTTAGCAAACTCACCTTTTTTACGAGCCGATTCATAAGTATCAATTAACATCTCAACCATCTGGTGAGGAGTTGTTCCGAACTTATCGATTGCCTGATAAGCTTGCAGCATCTTATCGTAATTAGCTAATACTTGCTCTTCAATACTATCGTAACCAAAATACTTAGCTACACTTATCTCTGAATCTGAGTTCTTAAATCTAATACCACTTTCGATTGCATCAACTGCGGCTGCCTTTCTACCTGTAGCTACTGCGCCGATGTCTACGAAGCCAGATCGGTAACGCATAACCCAACTATCGCCTTTAGCCAAGAATTTACCATCAACCTCTGTTGCATCCTTACCAACTAGATTGGAAACAATACGCTTAAAAGCTTTATTTACATATTTCAATTTATACAAATCATCTGCAACATACTCACCTATCTGATTATTCAAAAGCATGTCACGAACATGATTTAAAGACACTGTTTCAGTATGGTGTGGGTCGAACATCGCATCTAAATCGAAATCCCTGAAAGCCCAAAGAGCCATCTTACCAGAGGTTTCATCATACTGATTAAAAAGCTTGCTCGCAGTATCTACCATTGTTTTGATTTCTTTATCTACCTTTTCTTTGAACTTCTCAGTAGGAGCTACCTCTCCAGCTTCACCCCATTTAACAGAGGCTTTGTCATTGCCTTTTTGCGCTCTAACAATTAAGTCAGTAGGAAGAGAATCGTAGAAATTACGTTGGATCTGATCTCCCATTTCTCCAGCTACAGTGTCTGTGATATATCCATCAATATATTTTAGCTTAGATCTTTTTATCGCATCTAAAGATAAGCCATCATAATTAGATCCGAACTTCCTGAAAGAAGCAAGGAATGTTGATACCTCGTTATCGAGGACTTCTGCGATTCTATCTGCATCAGCGTTCTTCGTAGTTTCTCCGTGCTTTCTTTTTATAATAGACTCACGAATACTTTGAATTATTTCGGGATCTTTACTTCTGTAGATGTCTAGCAAGGATTGCCCTGACTTAGAGTCCATTGAGGCTAGCTTGTTCTTAATATCAGAGGAATAAAATCCCGCTGTTTTTGTAAGATATTCTACACTTAACCCATTACCAAAGTGAGTACCGTGGTTTTGAGTAGCCAAACCCTCAAGAACCTCACCCACATCTTCAGGATGCGCTCTCATTGCTGAGTATACCGTAGTAGCAATAGATACGTCGTGCATACTCTGCATTTCAGCACGAGACAAGCTGATATCAACAGACTCCAAGAGCTGATCAAATAGTTGATTATAAGCTGTACTAATTCTAGCTACTGGTTCTGCTACATAGTCTGCTACAATCTTTTTGAAAGCACCTTCATCTACACCTTTCTCAGGAATTTGTGCGTACAAATTCTCCCACGCTTCTTCATATGCTCCTTGATATTTGTTTTTTAAATCTTGAGCTGAAGTAAAAGCTTCCAAGTATTCTGGGTGCTCATCTATTAGTTTTACAAATCGATCTCCTACCTCAGCAGATAAAGCTTTAGCATCTATTGTTGTTCCTGATAAGCCTGCCTCTGCCAAAGAGTCCATAACGGCTTGTCTTATAATAAAGTTCATTCCGCGCTTATCTGATGGATTTAATCTATCGAGCTTTCCTAAGAAGTTTTCATTAGTTCTAACTTTTTCTATAATATTTTTCTTTACATCCTCGTATCCTACTTCTTTAAGCTGACGAACGTTATCAATTGTGTCTAGGGCACGCGTAAATACAGAGCCAGTCTCTGTGTTGACAACCGAAGATGCTTTTAATTCCTTTAAAGCATTTTGGTACTGAGGATCACTCATCATTTGAGCATAGGCCATTTTACTCTGAGCCAATCTGCCTGACCAAAAAACCTTACTGTCGCTCTGACTTCTATATTCTTTCCCTGTTACTCTAGGTTCAGCAAATAAATGCTGGAGATCTGTGTCTGTAGGAACCTCTCTGTTGTTGATGCTTCTAATAATAGCATCCACTTTATCTTGCTCCCAGTTTTTAACGATATCATCTGTAGAGGCTAGCTTATTGTTCCCCTCAGCAATTTCTCGAAGCTTATCTAAATATTCACCAAAAGCTCGTCCTTGATCTTTCTTACCTTTCGCGTCTACAAAGTCAGTGAATCCTTTTTCAGAAGTAGCTACATATTGCTCAAACCATTCTCTGAAAGAATCCATTGCCTCTTTTTCAGCAGGGGTATATTCTAAATCAGAAAAACCTAAAGCACGAGACTCTCTATTTGTAGCTATCTTCTCGATCAGGTCATCTGCCTCTTTACCATCATTGAAGAACATCCTGATGTAAGACTCTTGCATTTGTTCTTCCAATCTAGGCAAGGCATATGCACTATATACAGGTTTCTTGCCCAGACGCTGCGCTTCAATATTGGCATTATACTTCATCTGATAGTCTTCAAGTAAATCTGCCAGATTAGATACAAAAGATGAGAATGATTCAGAGTATTGCTTAAACTCTTCTAAAGCCTGCTTATCTCCTAAAATCATGCCTTTGTACAAGCGCTCAATATTATCCAAAGCCTGTCTTTCAGTAAGACCTCCAACGGAAGCATCTCCTAGTAAACCGGTTTCTTCTGTTAGTTTAACCGTTGCATATTTACCGTTAACAATATCTCTAAAAATGTGGTCTCCAAAAACATTATCGAAAGATTCAGAAAGCAATCTCCTGATATATCTAGCGTCGATGTGTGACATACGAGACTGGAATTCAGGAAGCTCAGACAACTTTGGTCTACGACTATCGAGCATAGCTCCCATAAAGGCAACCTTTTGGGCCATATAGGTCTCATTGTCCACGTTAAGTCTTTGAATACTATCTGCTGCTCTGCTCATAAACGGAGCAGGTTTTTTCATAAGAGATGCTTGCTCCCTATAAGCGGATTTAATCTCAGCATAGGCTTTCTCTGCCTGTTCTGCTACTTCATCTGGAATCTCACCGAGGGCTTTCTTGGTACGAACATCTGCGATCTTATCATCAATCTGTCTTAGATGAAGTCCTGCTGGAGTAATGCCTAGTACGTGACCAATTGCTCTAGCTCCTGCTGGAAGAGCAATACCTAAACCAGCAGCGAACAAAGCATCTACAGCTTTATCCTTTTCATCGTATAAGTCAAAGCCTAACTGCTGAGAGTTAGACAAAGTAGCTTGAATAAATGGCATGTCTGTCACAGCAAAACCTAAGGTATCCGCTGCTGTTTTCTCCAGCCCAGACATTCCTGCTGCAGAATATTGCGAAGCTTTAGTTAATACACCATCTGCTTTCACAATAGCCTTATCTAAAGCTACAAATCTTTGAGCATTTTGTGGCGTATTATACTTTAGCACAGTTCCAATAACGGATTCTGCTTTCTCAGCATTAAGCGCCACATTTAAAGTTTTATTGACATTATTAGCTGCTTGTACTGCTTTTGCCGCATCTTCAACTCTTTTTGCTCCTAATAATCCTTTAGCAATGTTAGCTCCTCCTGATACAGTACCTGCTATTAACTCAGGAGATGCTAAAGCAAATGCGGTAGAAGTAGCTAATTCCATAGGGCCTACACCTCCCATTAAACCCGCCCCAATAATGGCTGCATTTTTACCAAAAGATTCATCTCTATATTGTGCAGCTTGCCCCGCAGCAATTTGTAATGACTCTCTCATTTTAAATGTATTAACGCTTTGATCTACCTCATAGCTAGACACAGGATGGTCAAATTTAATATCAGCACCTTCTGCTTTAGCATAAGCATTAGCCTCTTGTGCTGTCATCTTAGGTTCCCAATTATGTAAGAATCTATTGAATTTTTGATTTATAGCAAAGTCTGCAGATTGTAATTTAGCAGATCTATACACCGCATCTTTCATAGCCTGCTGTGCATTTTTAGGATTTGATAGATATGACTCTGCGAAATTTGTGCCAACAACCGGAGCCTCAGGAGCCTCTTTATTGAAACTGGATTGAATATCTGCTCTTGTCGGAGCGTTTTGATCCCAATCTTTTGTGATAGATACTGGAGCTGAGGGTGCCGTAGGATTTACTTTCAAATTAGATGTAAGCGTATCACTATACCCTTCACGGATAGCCTGCAAGTAATCGGGATTTGTATCATCCGTGTTTATCGCTCTAGCAAGGATCTGATCGCGAAGAGCTTGATCATTTTCTTCCCAGTCGTGTTCATTATATATTGCCATTACTTACCATCCTCTCTCCATTTGTTAATTGCTCTTTTTGATTTTTCAATATCGGATTCATCTACTGCAAAAGTAAAAGCATTGTATGGAAATCTATGACTTAAATTAACTACCTGTTGCGCCGTTACTTGCTTGCCCTGTACGTTTTTCAAGGAAGAGCTTACTTCTTTAGGGTTTACATATGTGATCTTAAATTTACACCCGGCCATGGCGCTTACGGCCATATTAGTGCTTCCAAAAGCGTTTTTGAAATAAGCAAATTTATTAGCATACGCCTGTGCCTTATAGACAGGGTTGGAGTTAAGTGTAGCCAAATCCCTGCCCATTCTAGAAGCATCATCAGGGGTGGCTTTGTAGCCCATTCCTTGTACAGCACACGCTCTAGCGTCTTGCGTTGTGTATATTCCCGGAACATTTGTTTTAATCACGTTCGCAACGTTAGGTATGAAAGAACTCTTGAATTGCATACCTCTTCTAATATCACGGGGAATTTCCTTTCCTGTCCACGGAGCTGTAAATTCTACGTGGAAGTGATCGGGTCTTTCCCAAGAATCGTAATGTGGTTTAAATACAGTCTTTCCATCTGGTGTTTTAATTTTATATAAATAGGCCCACTTAGGGTTAGATGGCTTTATCTCCTCAAAACCGAAAGCTACCTGTTTAACCAGTCCCATATTAACTGCTGGGATAAGTATTGTATTAACCCAGTCATCTACCCAGTCTTTCTTTAGATTTCTTTGAGCATCAAAAAGTATCCAAGAACCTTGCTTAGGCCCGTAGTCTCCAGCTAAATTTCGTATATGATTGCTCTTACCTCCTGTTGCTGTTATTACTCGATGTCCTTCTTTCAAACACGATAATTCCCAGCCCATCTTTGATTGCTTCTCTAAAGCATACAAATCGTTTACAGGAATGCCTTGTCCCATAGCATATGTAGACAAAGGCATATCTAGTTTAGCTACTTTCCCATTCTGCATTTTTGTATATAAGAAGTCAATATACTTATCCATCTGCCAAGAAGTTGCTTTGTCTGTATTAAAGAATCCTTTAGAGAACAATTCCTGAGTTACTCTTTTTACCCCTGACGGAGCACTGACTAGCTTAGTGTTTTGAAAATTAGAGTTGAAATATCTATACCAATCCCTCTGAACATCTTCTTTAGCGGCTGTGTGCATTAGCTGAACTGCTGTCTGTTCTAGTGTTCCGACATTCATCCCTCCGCCATATTTGTTCAAAACCTCCTGTGTTTTAGCGCTGGATTTAACTTCTGACATAGCAGCTAAAGTAGTAGCTCCGTTTAGCATTAAAGTATGTGCACTATTATATTTTCCTTGAGCCATATCAGCAGGTTTGTTATCGAAAAAGATTTTGAAAGGCGCTCTCTTTCCGTTAGCACTTGTCATATACATAGGATTTCCGCCCACATATATCTCTTCGCCTTTATCCCTATAGTTTATCTTTGTAGTGACCTCACCGGGTTTTACACCCATTCTTTCAAGTGCTCTCTGCGTCTGCTTTTTAGAAGCATCTGATGATGAAACTAACTGGTTGACATCTATATTTTTCATAGCTGAGGCGTGCAAATAAGCGCCGTTTCTGAAGTTAGCTGAGATAATATTTTTAGCTGCATTCTTATCCACACGATACGCTGGATAATTCTTATCGCCTTGGTGCATTTCTAAATCGCCTAGATAGTATTGAAAAATAGCATCCCTTAAAGGTTGCTTAAATTCAGCAGGAACTTGGTATTCCTTGCTTGCCATAAGTTGGTCAACCACAGCAACGGCATTAGAGAAACCATGCTTCTTGAGTTCTTCCTCAGCAGCTTGGGGCGTAATTTTAGTAAATGTTTTAGAGATAGGTAAAGCAGCAATAGCATTTATATGTGCTTCTGATACTTTAGTATTGGGTGCACCTACCAAAGCATATACAGCTGCCTGGCTAGCGAAGTTTCTACCCTCATTGGATAAGTTACCACTAAGTAGGACTTCTAAGATTCCTCCATAGTTTCCTGCATTTCTGCAGGCCTGAGCAAAAGCCTGTACATATGGCCCTTTTAGTTCTGGAGTAAGGGCCTTAGCATGTTTAGCCATCTCATTAACTAAACCCGAAGTAGGTGCTCCGATGTAAGCACCATTGTTTGCTCTTTTTCCTAGAGTAATCATCTGGGACATATACTGAGTGGCTTTCTTAACACCATCCGGATTAGGGAAATAATGGCCCTTACCATCTGTAGTTACTAAGTTCTGAGGTACCATATAGTCTTGTATTTTAGATACAGACTCTGCATATTGAGCATCCATCATAGATACTCTATCAGAATCAATGCTGCCATCTACCATTTTTGTTATGGTGCGTTCGATTCTCTGATAGTAGTTATACAATACCATATCAGCATCTACTCCGCGCTTCCCTCTTAGCATAATGTCTAATTCTTCACCTGAAGCAAGACCCAGGCTCACCACTTTATTTCCAGCACTAATTGTCATATATTGTGGTACAGTCCTAAACTGAGAGCCTAACCCTTTGTTTAAATCGTGCCTTAATTGAGGCAATACTTGCTCTCTAAAATACTGAAGTGCTGCCGGATTATTGCCCCTATCCAAACGAAGAGTATCTAGAGCATCACCTACTACTTTCCCAGCGCGTGCCATTGAGTAAGCCTCAATTACTTTTGCTTCTTCCTTATCAGCGTTGGGATCTCCTTGAGCTCTTGCTTTGTCTAAAGTAATAATGACGCCTTTCACATCCTGAAACATTTTTGGAAGAGAAGTCCCTCTAATATAAGATGTAGATCCAAAATCCATGCTGTCTTTCCAAACATCATAGCCTATCATTTCTCTATATGCGTCTGCTACAGCTATTGTAGACACTTTGGGTCTATACTTGTCTAAACCAGTCATCTCAGACTCGATGGCTTTTAGCGAATCCTCTGTAATCCAAACATCGTATGTTCTCTTTTCACCCGTTTCTTTATCATAGGTACCTTCAATACGTCGAGTCTTATACCCAACCAAGAGCTGTTGAAGAGCGGCTTGACCTTCGTCTACAGTTAACTGATCACCTTTAACCATCCCTACAATAGACGCTGCATAATTAGTGATTGTTTTGTTGTAAACCGTATTCATAGAATCAGAAGCGTTCACATCACCCGCTTGAGATAGCTGTTCTACATAGGCAGGCATTTCAGCAAGAGCCTTATCAAGAGGTAGACCATTTCTAACGTCGTTCGCTAAAACATCACCTACCCAGCTCATTTTAAACAAGGCTTTGCGCTCATTCATTCGACCATCCGCTTGAATAGCTTCCTTTATTGTTTCAGGGAAGATTGACTCTTTATACTTAGTCAATTGCTCCGCAATATAAGGAGAAGTTTGTGCCCACTGATCAATCGTGTCTTCAAAATCTAATTGAATATTTGGAACTTCTTTAGCAAAGTTTTCACCGCGATTATATGCCTCAAGTCTTTTCTTTTCGATGATAGATTTAATCTTCATCATTTCATCAAAGGCGTTTGTATTCGCTTCTTTCTTGAGATTGCTTTCAAAATCCTTTTCTAGTTTATTATTCTCAGATTGAGTTATACCTAGCTTTAACTCGTCATCATAGTAATTACTTGTACGGCGCACACCGTGAATATCACTAGATATCTCAGCAAGAGAGTTGAAGAAATCAGGATTGAAGAATACACCCGAACGATTATATTCCGCATCTAAATTAGCGGTAATGTCCATCGCTTTTCTATCGGTGACTCTCAGTTCCTCGGTAGGGGCTTGCGCTTGTATTGCCTCATCTTCAAACGCTCTTCTTTGTCCTGATTTAGCCATTATTATCTCCTTTATTGAAACATCTTAGTTATTGTTGGTGTGCCGTCTTCGTTTATATGAATATCAGGAAGTAATCCTGTAGAACTTGCCTCGTCATATTGTGCTTGTAAAGTAGGATCCACTTCCCAAGGAAAATCTTGTCCTAATATATAATCCTTTTCTCTTAAAGTCGGAGCATCTCCTAAGCCCAAAACATTTCCTGTAGCTGTTTTTTTAACTCTTCCATAGTACTCTTCAATAGCATCCATAGCCGTAGTATGACGCCATTGCTCCATGTTTTGTTGATAGTCTACCTGCATGTTTGTCTTAGCATCCGCTGCCAAATCTTTAACTGCAGCAGATAGGCCTTTACCCAAAGCTCCTAAGGCATTCAAGCGTGTTTTGTAAGCCATACTCATAGCCTGACCTGCCATAGATATGGCTTGTATGTAGCCTTGTCTCTTGACATTGTCTGCTTCCCATAGTGTTTGAAGAGAAGATGTTCTTTCATCCATAACAGCGACTTTATAATCCTGAACAAGCATATCTAAATTAGACCCAGATAGTCTGCCACCACCTGCGGCAGCAGCTAATTCCTGTTTGCCTTGGCTTAACTCGTGCTTAATTTGTAGATTTCTAAGAGCAATATCGCCTTTTAATTGTATTCTGCGAGCTTGTTCATCAGCGTTTTGAAGGTATAATTTCTCTTGTTGCTCGTAGTATTTCATTAGTCTTCCGGTGGTAATGCCTGATGAGATGGTACCTAGGGCTGAAAAAAGACCAGTAATTCCTGCGTTTAAAGCATCCGCATTGGTAGTTCCTTGAAACCATTTTCCAGTGATCCCACTTGTAGGTTCCTGCAACCAATTACTAAAATTCAAAGAAGCAGTGTCCCATTTAGTCTTAGCAATGGTTCCTGCTGTTTTGCCTATGTCTGCTAGATTTGACCAAACTGTCACGATTTCCTCCAAAGCCTTTCATAGATTATTTGATCTTCTCCTGAAGCTGATGCCTGCCTTCTATATCCGATAACTTCCATCCCGAAGAACTCTGCCAAGCGTTGTGCTTTTTTATCGGTAACCGAGACATAAGCTTCAAATCTGCGTACATCATAATCCACAAATTTATCTACATAATCATACAAACATCTTATCACAGCAAACCTGTGTTTGTCTATACCTTTTCCTGCATAAGCCATAGGATAATATGTACCCATCAGTGAGTTCTGCATTCCATATATCATTATAGGCTTTTCATTGTAAAACAATGTAAACACAGGAAGTATTCCTATCCAGGCGTCTTGGAAAGCTTTGTGATCATATAGAAACTTAACCTCTGCTTCTTGCTCCTCACGAGAGTCAAAATTACGGAAGTGTTCCATTTTAAATTTTTCTACTCTATAAGGCATTGATTTCTATCCCTGCGTATATACCTGCAATTGTGCATGGCAGTCCGGGTTCGCTGATGAACTTAAGCGTATAACTTAAATCAAAGCTTGTCCAAGCTGTCATTATGTCGTGCTCTTTTTGACCTGATATAGGCTCTGGCGGTGTATCCATTTTAGACTTAGGACTAAACGTTAAAAGCTGTGTGTACATTCCTCGCTGTTGTTGAAATACCTGTAACCCTAGCGTTCTAAGAATATAAAGCACTAGCCTATGAATACGAGCACGGGACATCTTAATTGATATCTGTTTATCACCGAAGTCTCTCTCAAGAGTTTCGAAATAAGACTCATAAGGTAACCCAACCCATCCATCTGCAATCGGATACTCTAGTTCTACTTGTCCATCTTTTACTTGCACATCTTCGTGTAATCCACCTCTATTAAGAACACGAACGGTTTCACCTTCTAAGTATCCTAAGCCTGTAATTATCTTGGTTTTGTCCCCTGTGTAGCGCATGGCTGAGTCCAAGAAACAAGCATCCTTCATTTCTACAGAATCTAGATATTCTTTAGAAAGCATCTCCATGTATCGTTTTCTATTTCCGTTGATATCTCTCTCGACAAGGACTACTAGCATATCCTGCATAAAAGAAGCAGAAGGAACAACAGCTAGGTCTACTACTTTCACATTAGTTCCTGCGATCTCACAGCGAGTCCAAGCCGTAACACCTTCCTCTTTATCATAGGTGATAGCAAGAAGTGTTCCATCCTCAACTAAAGCCCAAATAATTTCGTTTGGCTCTCTTTGGTGTACAATCTTTTTAATACCGTACGTTGTTAAACTCTCAGCTAAGGTGGATAGTTCTGGCCCTACATAAGCGTCTCTTGTATAATCATAAGAAATAGCTCTGATTTTTCTCTGCAATCTTTGCACAAAAATAAGAGTGTCATCTGTAATTACAGGGGCTGTCCCGTGTACACCATACGTTGTTTCTTTACGTACAACGCAATCCCCAGGAGCAAGACCTGCTCCAGCAGAGTACATACGAAGTTCGTATGTTTCTGTTCCTATAATTAATGAACCTAATGAAGCTAACCATTTGACCGCTGTAACTTTATCAGTGGACATATTGTAAAATATAGCATTGGAGTCTTTAATAGTACCACTATAGTTGCTTGGTGAGAAATTGTGATAGTTAAAACTATTTGACATCCATAACCAAGGGTAGTTAGTAATACCTGACCATACTAATCTTTGTTCGTGAATGGTGCAAAGCGTAGGCCATCCTTGCCCGTCGCCCCAAGCTCCTAGTCTAAAATCGGTAGTCTCAGATGTAGCCCACGCTTTAGCTTTCATATCTATTGTAGCGGTGTTTGCATCATTAACACTAATGATAACGCCCCATCCCCATCTATCTTCTAATGTGTTATCTTCTACATGATTAACACGAACGTGACGACCTACATCTGTAGAAGATAGTGTCCAGCCTATTGTTTTCATAGTGGCTGTTCCTACGGCTGTACTAGATATCGTAATCTTCTTATTTGTATCATAGTTTTGGTCCAAATAAGGGCCATCTTGAAACTCGTAATCAACCAATTGCCAGTTGTTATTAGCTATGCGGCGTAGTTCTTTTGGTCGAGTCTTTCCACCCGGAATAGCCAAATATATTACATCTAAAGATTGAACATAAGATAAATCTTCTAGCTGATCTTCTGTAAAAGGAGTAGCTATTTCATACTGTTTTGTCTGATCAATCGGATCAGCAATTGGCCCAAAGTTAACACCATCAAAAGTGTAAAATCTAATTTTCTTATTAAGAAATTCTAATATCAAACTCTGACGAACACTGAACACGAAAGGAACAAGTTTTACTTTCTTTCCTACGTTTTCTGCGTTCCACTTAAACCAAGTCCCTGTTCTCTTTATCATAGGACCATATTTAGAGGCGTAGAAATTAAAAGCATCTGAGACTCCACTTGTGTATTGTTTAAGATCATCTCTCGCTTTTATTTTATTAGTAATAATCCCTGTATTAAAAGCTGTCTGCTTATCTACAATCTTTACCATTATTCTGCTTCCTCAGACATATCTACACGAATAGCATCTGTGCCGTTTGTGTAACGAATCCCAATAACCTCACCCTCTGGCTGAATGATATTCCTAGCAAGAGCGTTTCTTGACTTAGCCTTCTTTAGTTTCCTATTAGCAATCTGTTCAAGATATTGAGCTAGGGATGCCGATGCAGGAATAGCATATGCAAGCTCCGCAGCAAGCTGAGCAGAAAAAGCCGCTGCTAAGAATGGATCCATATTCGCTGGGTCAATTAGACCGGTATATTTAATCCATACATTATCACTATTACAAAGCAGCGTATCCCCGTCAATATCAAAAAGTGCTTCCTTCGGCCCTGCATTCCAGTTATAATAAGCATTCAAATCTATAAATGTTTCTCCACCATCGATAGATATTTGACGAACGCTCAAGCATTCTGGTTCAGTAGGGAGTTGGAAAATATTGCTATAGCCTTTTCTGGTAGAATACGCCAATCGAGATAGCTTTTGAGTAATGCGCGCACAGTTCCAGTCTGCCTCCATCAGCAAAGCTCTTTGAACTAAAGGATATTTCATACGTAGCAGGATAGCGGTAGAAGTAGCATTTTCCTTTTCTAGGTTCACAATAGGTTGCTCACCTAGCGTTGCAAGTGCATCATTTACTATGTCGATCAGCGATAAAGCCACAGGGCCCTCCTATTCTACAACTTTCTTTTCAAGATTGTTTTTCTCAAGTACTGCTACTTTAACTTTTCTGTTGATTTTGTCAACAGACATAACAACGTACTCGAGATAATGTGTAAGTTCTTTTTCAATTGAGAAACGGAATACTCTGATTGTATCCCCTACATTCAAGAACAAAGCTGCTGAGTCAAAAAATCCTGGTCTGCAGATTTGGTCATAAGATTCTGCTTCAGCTTTGTACGTATAAATGCAAAATTCTGAATTGCTGTTTGGAATAGTAGAAAAATTCTTAGGATTAGCGATTGCATCCTGCTCTACGTTTACTTCCATTGGTTGTGATTCTGGCATATTTTTCTCCTTTGATTTGTAAAAACAGGCTACTCTGAACCTAGATTCATTATAGCCTGTTTCTATATTTTTTGCAAGTATCGCTCTTACGCTTGAGCCACGCCTGCTGCAACTGTGATTGCACCTGTAGCCGGTACAACTGCTGTTACTTTCAGGATAGCTAATTTATCTTGAGCGTTAACGATGATAACGTCGCCTTTTTTAACAGAACCAGACAAGTCTTTGCTGTTAAAATAGTTAGCTGCTGAGATAGCTGCTAAAGTTTCATCTTGTTTAACGTACAAATAAATTGCATTTGTTGCTCTTGCAACTGGAGCGAATAATTTGATATCAAGTGCCATCTTTTTATTCTCCTTCTTTTCTGGGTTAAGAGGGGCAATGCCCCTCCATCATTATGCGTGTGTTACATTGATTTTCAAAACGCCGGTTGGGTCGATTAGAACCGCACCTAGTTTTCTACGTGCATAGTACAAAATTGTATCATCTTCTGTTTCTAATACACGAGTTTTGTCAACTCCGCCAAGTGCCAAACCTACGCAAGATTTAACAAATGCGTTACATACGTTTTTGTTTGCGCCACCTGAAGGAATGTCTGGATCAACTCTCCAAACCATATCCATCCAGTAACGACCTGTTTCAGCTTCAGAGAACAAGTATGGAAGTTTTGAGTAACCAATTACGTCAGCTTTATAGAACTGATCAATTGACATCAAGTCATCCCATTCTTCAACGCCTAAGTTGATGATAGGCATTTCTTTGTTTCTGAAGATGTGATTTTTTTGGTAATGAGCCCAGATAGATTTAGCTACGTCCAAAGTAAATCCGTTATTAGCATTGATTACATTTGTTGTAGTGTTGATCGCATCTAAGATCATTGAGTCTACACGTTGGTTCATTGACGCTGTTGCGTTGTCTGTAATAACCAACATACCGTTAGCTGATGTTGAAGATACTTCTTGTTCATCAATTTCGTCGCCTGCGTAGAAAGTTTCCAAGTCGCAAGGTACTCTATCTAAAGAACCACCGTTGCGAGGAATTTTACCGAATCTTGCTTTCTTACCAGCAGGAGTACCTGCGTGAGAACGGTTGAAGTATGTTTTATCGCCTACCGGAACTGGTCTTGTTGTTACCAATTGAGAATAGATAGAATCTCTTTTTTGGTAGCACAATTTGATTTCTGAAGAAAATTGTTCTTCTACTAAAGGTAATAAAATCATTTTTACAACTCCTCTGTTTGTTTTGTGTACTTACTTGTTCCCCAACCAAGTTTGCCTCCCGGTCTTAGTTAAGAAGTTGTGATTCGAAGCTTCCACACAGATCTATGAAAGGTTGCCTGTGTACTTCGCTGCTCCAGATTTTTGAGATTGTTTTAGTTGTACGATTTGCTTATTCAAAGCTAGAACTTGTTCCTTGTTCTTTTCGTAGTCCTCAGACATTAGTCTGTCTCTTTTTTCTTGGAGTGAAGTCAACGTCTGTGGAACGTTCTCAACAGCGTTGCCTTCTATGAATACTGTATCACCTGTCATCATCTTTGTCAACTTCAAGTGTGTTTCCAAGAACTTAGCATCCCTAAATAGGCCTGCATTCTGCATTCTAGCGATTGTGTCTTTAGAATATAACTTGCCGATGCGCTCTGAGATGGCATTGATGTTTGAATTATAATTTTGACCCCAAGCAGCTTTCAAAGCAGCTTCTGATGTTTTTAATTCTTCGGCGGCTTTGTCCTCTAATTGCTTGTTGTAATTCAAATAATTTTCATTGTTTATGTCGATATAAGCAGAAGCTAAAGCCTGATATTGGTCTTTAGTTAAGTTAGCTTTATCTGCAATATCTTTAAACATACCAAAGTCAAATGAATCTTTATTATATACGTAGTTTTCTTTTGCTGGCGTATATGTAAAATCATATTCATCCTTAGATTGTGGTTTACCTAATTTGCTATAGAAATTAGCAATGTCTTCCGGAGAAGATGTATCATCAGGAATGCGTACTGATTTAGATATCATTTGTTGCGCGTTAATATAGTTCTTGAATATATCCGATGGGTCTTTAATATTGTTCCATTCGGCTCTATCTTTATATTCTTCCGGAATATAATTCTTCCAATCCTGCGCAAAATTGTCTTTAGGTGGATCCTGTGGATCACCTTCACCTGACTCTGCTGGGGGATTTCCTTTAGGATCTTCCTTAGGTGGATTACCTTCACCAGCTGGCGGTGGAGTTTGACTACTGGGATCTCCTCCAGGTAAGTTTAATAAATCACTCATGTGAACCTCCTTCGTTTATGAATGCTTCTATCTCTGTTAGAGTGTCGTGTGAAATACGAGCAGCCATTGTCATTATATATTCAATGACTTCACGATATGCTGCTTGCTTAGCAAGAATAACCGGATCGTTAGTTGGCTTTGCTCCATAAAATCTAAAATGCACTTTTAAATCATCTAATACTTTGTTTCCTCTGGCACGAGTGCTAGACGAATTAAATAGCGACAAATATGCTTTCTTTGCATCGGGATCAATCCCGCGCATCTTATACAAAAAATCATTAAAATCCATTATTGTCCTCCTGCTCCCCCTAACAATTGAGCCAACGCTTCAGGAGCCATCTGAGTCTGCTGTTGTAAATTCTGAGCCTGTGCCATATCACGCGTTGCGCCGGCGTTAGCTTGGTTAGTTTGAGCTTGCGTTTGAGCCATAAGAGCAGCTTGTTCTTGTTGAGCCTGCTCCTGCTGAGCTCTGTTTCTTTCTTCAATCTCTTTAGGAGAGTACAACATGCCTTGTGGCGCTCCGAGAAGCTCCGCATATAATCTAACTGTTTCATCGATATTCACCGCGTTCATTCCACCGATCTGAGCCATCTGACCCGCCATAGCAAGTACACGCTCGATAGCAGAAAGTTTAAAGTGTTGCTGTGCTTTAGCAAGAGGACTTTCATATGTAATATGTAGCTTTACGGCTCCTTTAGATATAGCATCCTGTAGGATAGATGGCATGTCTGGAAGAATACCACCGCGTCTTTGCAAAATAGCAAAGACTCTTAGTACCAAAGGTTTCAAGCAGTCTTTTTCAATACCGCCTTGCCAAGGAGACATCAGCTTCAATTGAAGCAGTTGCTCTTGCATAGCTTGATATGTGTTATCTTTATTATCTTGTTCAATCAAATCGATCAACATACCTTGACGAACCTGTTCACGAGCATCTTTAATTGTTTCAGTATTAATTTGGAAGTTCCCTACTGTGTGCATAGGCTCAGCACGATATTGTGCATCCGGTTCATGGTAGTTAAGAGCTGCTGGTTTTAAGCTCAAAGGATTGATGTATGTATCCAAAGGTACGTTCATTGAAGGCATAAGGGCCAAATCCCCAGCGGATAGCTTTTGCTTAACCAATTTGTTCAAAGATTTAACCGTATGTCTAATATTCATAGCAGGGGAAAAGCCATACACATATCCTGCCGGAACATTAATACGCGCAACCGCGTAAGGCATTTCTTCAAAACCTGATTCATATAAAACTGTTTTAGTCTGCATATCAACCCAAAGAGATGCAAATGGCATATTTTTAGCATCAGGCATTGTGAAATCACGCAAAATACGCGGGAACACCGCATGTAATATAATTCTCTCTTTAAGCGGATCTTGCACCGCTACATCACAAATCTCTGGCGGTACATGGCCTTTGGCTCCGAACTCCATCATAACCTGCTCATTGGTCATCATGATGGTTCGATAAACTTCCCCTACTCCTCCCATTATGTTATTTAAAACATACAAGTCTTTAAGAGCTACTGGTTGAATATTCACAATAGCATCTGTTGGATCTTCTACCGTAAACAACGCAGATGTTGAAAATGCCAGCACTTCCTGAGCAAGAGCATGCCAGCCTGCTTGTGCATTTCCATTAATATATCGCGCCGTTGTCTCAGCGGCAGACTCCAAATACTGCCTAACATCTCTGTTAGCTAATAGTTTATTTACTGCGTAAGGAGAGTTTTTAGTTCTCCCTGTTGAAGAAATCAATGAAAACCCGAACCACTGTGTAGCCGGGTTTGCTGTGTAAGAAAAGAACGCTGATGCTGCTTTAACGAGAGCGTTTGTAGCAGTATCATCATACTTATTCGGGTGCGTATCAAATGGTACAACTGAATTTGTATCATCCAAGTTATAAAAACCACCTCTATTCGGAAGCACTAAATCAGCTACTTCCTGCCAAATAGTCAAGAACTGCGCACGCTTATTCTTGGCTACCTCAAATCTTTTTAAAGCACCAACAGCTTTATCCATATTAGTTATGCGTTGTTGATATTCTGCGTTATCCATTACTGCCCCAATGTGTTTCCTAAGCTCAACAATGAGCCACTAGCAAGAGTTGTATCTCCACCAATTGTACGACCCATATCACCAATGATGTCTGCGCCATATGATTTACGTCGTTCATTCTTACCTGTGAGCTTTTCTAAATCTGTAGCACCTTTTTTAGCGTTCTGAGCACGTACCTCTTCAGGCACTGCTGCTGTGTATACTGCCGCTGGTTTATGCGCTCCGCCAAATAATCCACTCATTCCTAAATCTCCTTATGAAAACATAGACCCAACGGAACCAGTTCCCAGTGTATTAGACAACAATGACGTACTTCCCAAGTTGTCTTCATCATATCCACCAGATAACATGTTCTGCATATTAGTATCTGAATCCAATAAAGACAAGCCGTATGCTCGAGAGCGTTGTTTTGATTCATCAGTCAGTTGCTTTTCTTTCGCTTCTGTTTCTCTCTGCTGATTCAATACCTGCTGCTGATATTCCTGCTGTCTTTTATTGGCTTTATCTGCCTGCTTGCTGCTGATGACAGATGTTGTTACTGCTGCTGCCGCTGATATGACTGCTGCTACGACTGGTGCCATTTTAGTCCTCCGAGTTCTATATATTATTAATATAACATTCTATCTTATTTTTTGCAAGTACTACATTCCATACAAATCATAATCCGTTATAGCGAACTGCTCGACGCGCCCACGCTTCAAGTGTCCTCGCGGTCTGCGTTCATCGTCGCGCTCGTCGTAGTGCTTCATTCTATCCTCAAGTGGATTAAACTGGTGCTCTGCATTATCTGGTGTTTTCCTATCAAGGCTCTTATCTATATAAGACACCACCGCCTGTGCGAGATAACGAAATGCATCGGCGCCGTGAGAAGACCAGTCGTGACAAGGCTTCTCATCGTACATCTGCTTCGTTTCGTTCCATTCTTTATGATATTCCTTCAAAGCACGAACGCCGTCATTCGTCCTCGTTAGCTCAAAGTGTACGTTAATCAAAATACGACGTACCAAGTCGATACCTGACTGCACATCTGTACGTGCTACAAGTTTAAACTTGATCCCATGCTGCTTCGCTACGGAACGTCGTGTAACCCCTATAGATATATCAGTCTGATCCAAATCGTGAGGCCCGAAGTGTATCTTATAGTTATATCCCTCGTGATGCTGATACAGTGACATCGTCTTTGACACCTGGTCGTCGGACCAGCCGCATTGGTCTCTAAGTTCACTCCAACGCCCCTGCACGATATAACAGCATTCTATAAGAGAGCGCCCGACAAATTCGTTATATTCTATAACATTAATATTCTTCCTATCTATTTGGAAGTACCATATCGCCATCGAGTCAGAGAAGCCGATATCCCACGCCGTATACACAGGTAACTTCGGATTATATATATTTAGATCTCTGACAGCTCGACCCTCCTTCTCGAGCTTAGCAATGGCCTCAGAATAATACGCCCCAACCATACCTGCTTCGAAAGAGCAGTTGTGAACAACTCGTCCGTTGGCTACATATGATTCATCATCTTTTACAGACAGATTATACACAAAGCCCACATATGGCGTCTGCACATTATCTCGTACCGGAGCATACATTCCTTCAGAGCATATTCCTAGTCTAGCTCCTATTCCTTTCTCTTCGGGCAAACTGATATTTAATCTCCAAACCGAATGCTTATGTACAATTTCTCGTCCTTTATAAACATTATTTCTGTTTGGGAAGTATTCAGCAAGTGTTACTTTATATCCGAGAAGGATACCTAAGCGCTGTACTTGGTTCGCTAAGGTAGCAGAGACAGTGCAGTAACCCCAGCGTTTATGTGTATACTGACAGCCATCTCCTCTTAACAACGTATTAAAGAAAAGTTGCTCCTGGCCTCGTATCCATCTGAAAGGGATTCTTTTGTTTGCAGAGCCTCTTCCTGCAATTTTCTGTAAAAGGTTATTCAAAAATTTACTATATATAAAAATCTTAATAGTATTCGATTGCTTATCTGGAATAACATGAGGGGTATATCCAAGAGCCTCTATAGCTTCTAACAAAGGGCCTTCGTCTTTCTTATCTTTACCCAAAGTAAACTCTACGGCGTTTTTTAGCAAAGATCCGTCACATATATACCAAGCCAACAGTTGTGCCCAAAAAGGTGCCTTATCCCCTAAGAATGACTTACCACCACAGGCCAGCTTTGGCACAACCAACAAATCTCCTTTAGATACTCGTTCCGCTGCTTTCCATGTATAGCTACCTGTTTCCTTATTATATACTCTAACGGGGTGATTTGGAGTGCACTCTAAAGGTTTATTATTACCAAACGTACTAATAGAGCAAAGCATCCCTTTATATGGGCGTTTCCATATACGTGTAACTTCCTTATAAGATGCGCTATGAGTTAAAACTCTGTCCCCAACTCTCACATTTTTTATAGAGTCAAATACCCCCAAAACCCGCTCTACGAGAGCGTTTCCGGGTATACAATAGTATTCCTGCTGTATGATTTCTTCCGGTACGTTCAGGTCTCGTTGTTCTTGTATCGCTTCTGGAGGAATAACAGGAACCATCACCGGCATGCCGTCGCGTCCGATGATCTTATTCCCATCGCCATCCAGCACTGGTTTGCGTGTATCGTCCACAGTCAAGACCTGTACGAAGTACTTCGCGCCCTTATTATTCGCCGCATCCACCATACTCTTGAACAAATCGAATGCGTGGTTTCTACCACGGGGAGTGGTAATGAAATTCGCCCAGCCGTCGTTCTCGTTCAAAATAGGTGATAAATAATCCCAAACAGAGGGTTTCATCAACGCGAACTCAGACAAATTAACCCCGACAGGGTTAGATCCCATCAAGGAGTCAATCCTATCTGCTCCCACTAGCTGAATCAGCGAGCCGTTGGTCAGACGGATGGACATATCATCATCACGTTTCGAAGCAATCAAAGGAGGTGGAATGAAGTCCAAAAACGGAACTCCATCTTTCGTGGATCCAGTCCATATAATCTTTCTCGCCTGATTCAATAGCGGGAGGACGTGCCAGTACGTCCCGACCCTTTTCTGCGTTTCTTTCACCAATATATTCCACGCCAACAAATCCTTGCCGGTACGACGGTGTGCCAACAGGAATGCTCTCTGTCTATTAGGCATTTCATCGTAATATCTCAACACCGGATACTGATATTCACGTGGCACAAACTTATACGGTAATGTAATCTTCTCTGGTTCTTTGGGCTTATACCCGTTCTTTGGTCGGATCCCTGCCATTATTCATCCTCCAAGATATCCGGGTGCTTAATCACCTCAGCATCAATGATCATATCCTTAGGCATCTCTGTTATTCCTGTCCCTGCGTCATTGATTTCGGCAGTACCCTTCTTCTCGTAGTGCTCGAGCATCTTTTTGGCCTGTGTAATTCGTTGTACACGACCAGAGTCGTCAACTGATCTAACCACGCCGATGTTCTTCGCATACCCATATTTGGTCTCATCCACGCCGTCAAATGAAACAATATTAATCGTAGTCCCGCCGGCGGATTGAGGATTAGCAGCAGCATAAGCACGAGGGTTGTATGTCTCAGGCAATTTAGCTTTAGCGACCTCAACCAGCAATTTATTGTCCTTAACAGGGTAGTCACCGATATATTCCCCCTTCTGGAACACTGGATTCTTCGTTCCGTTGAGTGCACGATCCATAATCTCAGCATCCAAATTATCCTTAAACACCTGTTTAGCAATCTCTAAGTCCGCCCTGAACTGTGGATGCTTCGACGCGTAGTGCATAATGGATGACGTACGCATCGTAATCGTCGCGTCGTTCTTCTTAGCAAGAGAAATAGTCCCATATTTCTCCACACCCTTCAAAATCTTCGGTCGTTGGTTCTCAAATAGGTCAATTTCATCCTCTGATAGATGATAATACGAGCTCTTAGCAAGATTTGTGTCCTTGATGGCGATCTCGAGCTCTTCTTGTTTGATAATTAACTCTTGTTCTGCTTTATTCACTTTCTTCTGCTTAACAACAAGCCCCTTTTGCTTCCTTTTGACCTCGGTTCGGACTCTTCTTTCGTCTTCTGGCGTGAAATAAGCCTCCTCACCACGTCGAGCTTTTGCTTCAGCCCTCCTTTGAATCTCATTATACAACTTCTTTTTCGTTTTTTCAAGCAGGCCGACCTCTTCTTTGAGCCGTTGACCATACCAGTACAGATCCTTCGTCGCTCTCAGCTGTACCAAGAACCTCTTATATATCTCCCGAAGAGACTTTTTTTGGAATTTCCAAGCTTCTTCAACCTCTTCTTTGCCTTGATCCGGCGGTGTGTTGAGCGCAGCACGTATCTTTTTTGTCTGATAGCTGTAGTCCCGACAAATGTGACGCAGTTGATTGTAGTTCATAGGCACCTCCACGATAAATATAACAGGTTGCGATGAAAATATCAAGATGATGCTGTGCTACGAGTGTAGTAAGATAATATTTTTGATACTACAAGCGTAGCAAGATGATGATATTTTGATGCGACGAAACGACGAACACGGTAAATCTCAAATGTCAAGTAAAGATTTGTGTACTTTTGTAAAATGAGTATCCTTACATTGACCGTGAATCTTACATCTTTTTTTAGCAAAAATAGGGTGTAAAGAGCACAATATCAGGGTTGATAGGGATGTAAGTGATAACGGCTCTCATGTTGGGTCTGAAATCCCGAAAAATTGTTACAATTGCCAAAGATCCGCTTATAGTCACATAAAACATACTTTCTAACCAAAAATTTCCACCCCTGCCTGCGTTTCAGGTGCTTAAAATGCGGTTAGAAAGTTTGGCCGTTTTTGAAAATCAAAAAAATCAATTTTAAAAATGGCAAAACTTTCTAACCTCTGGAGATCCTTGGTACATGCGTCTTTAGACCTGTTTTTTTTGTTTTTCAACTTTCTAACCGATCCAAACCCACGCCCCCCAAGGGAAAAGGCCCAATGAGTCTCTTACATGTTATAAAACTTAACATAAAAAGTAGGAATAATTCTCATTTTTGACCCAAAAATGACCCGATGTTAGTATGCACATTATGTAAAGTTCTCTTAATATAATTGTAAGCATGCACACAAAGTGTCCTTATTAATATATAAACAATACATAAAATGTATATACTGAGTATATACTTTTAGTATATACAGAGTATATACTATTTTAACATTTCTTAACATTAGTTTCCCCTAGGAATTTTTATAGCGACTGTGTGAGTCCCCTCGCCCTGACCCGCCCCACCACCCCGTGTGGCGAAGGCCCCTTCATCGCGGCGACGGTGCGACGGCTCGTCACCAGGAAAAGTGATCTTCCATCCCACCCGCCCGGGACTCCGTAGTAACGTCACATTGCTGAATCCACTTCAGTAACGACACCGTACCTATGGGAGTTCCTTGCTGGCCCCGACCCGCCC
>OJAW01000278.1_pt1 | contig 38921 bp, 36 predicted proteins | sample 1589151 | NCBI WGS metagenome assembly OJAW01 (sample SAMN03283290) | human gut metagenome | biome: human-associated habitat; material: feces | host: Homo sapiens | place: Peru | collected 2012
ATTACCATGACGTCCAGCCATCTTATCCCCTACAGATATTTTTCTCTTTTGAGCTATATAAACTCTTACAATTTTTGATACACCAGCTGGAAGTTCATCAGAATCTTCTTTAGTGAAGATTTTAACATCATGAACAATTCCTTCTCCACCATGTGGAACTCTAAGTGATGTATCTCTTACTTCTCTTGTTTTTTCTCCAAATATTGCATGTAATAATTTTTCTTCTGAAGTAAGTTCAGCTACTCCTTTAGGAGTTACTTTACCAACTAATATATCATCATCTTTTACTTCAGTACCAATTCTTACAATACCATTTTCATCTAAGTTCTTACGAGCTTCTTCACCAACATTTGGAATATCTCTTGTAAATTCTTCTGGTCCTAATTTAGTGTCACGACATTCAATTTGATAATCTTCAATATGAATTGATGTATAAACATCATCTCTTACTAATCTTTCATTTAAGATAACAGCATCTTCATAGTTATAACCATTAAAGTTCATGAATGCTACTGTAACGTTTCTACCAAGTGCCATTTCACCATTTTGTGTACTAGGTCCATCAGCTATAACTTGTCCAGATATTACTTTATCACCAACTCTTACAATTGGTACTTGATGATAACAAGTTCCAGCGTTACTTCTTTCATAACCAGTTAAGTAATATGTATCTGTTCCCTTTAAGTTTTTAACTATAATTTTTTTAGAATCAACATAATCTACTACTCCATCAGCTTTAGCCATTACAACTGCTCCAGAATCTTTTGCAGCAATAGCTTCAATACCAGTTCCAACTATAGGAGCTTCTGGTTTTAATAATGGGATAGCTTGTCTTTGCATGTTAGCACCCATAAGTGCTCTTTTACCATCATCGTGTTCCAAGAAAGGAATACAACTTGTTGTAATAGAAACTACTTGTTGTGCTGATACATCAGCAAAGTCTACTTTTTCTTTTTCAATAATGATATTTTCACCATAAAATCTTACAGGTACTCTATCATCTATTATTTTATTATCATCATCTACTTTTACAGTAGCTTGTGATATGTAATGTTCTAATTCTTCATCAGCAGTCATATAAACTATTTCATCAGTAAGTTTACAATCAACTACTTTTCTATATGGAGTCATAATAAATCCATATTCATTTACTTTAGCGAAACTAGCTAAAGATGTAATTAACCCGATATTTGGTCCTTCTGGTGATTCAATTGGACATAATCTACCATAGTGACTTACATTAACGTCACGAACTTCCATACCAGCTCTATCTCTAGATAATCCTCCAGGTCCTAGAGAAGATAATCTTCTTTTATTTGCAAGTTCTGCTATTGGATTAACTTGATCCATGAATTGTGATAATTGACTTGAACCAAAGAATTCTTTCATAGCAGCAGTAAGAGGTCTAATATTAATAAGGGATTTAGGACTTACTTCCCCTACATCTTGAGTAGACATTCTATCTCTTATTACTCTTTCAATACGACTAATACCAATTCTAAATTGGTTTTGTAGTAATTCTCCTACTTGTCTAACACGTCTATTAGATAAGTGGTCAATTTCATCATATGATCCAATACCATCTAATAAATTTAAATAGTATGATACAGATGCATATACATCTGAAATAGTTAATCTCTTTTCAGTAATAGTTTGATCATTACCTATTACTTTAACTACTTTATTTTTATCATTTTTAGAATATACTTTTATAATTTGTACTTTATTATAACTATCAAGATCAGTATTAATAGTAGTTTCTACTACTCCGTATCCATCTTTTAAGATAGGTTTTAATATTTCCATATTTTCTTTTGTAAGTAATGTATCTTTAGGTAAAATAACTTCTTTACCAACTTTAATATCTTCTGCAAGAGTACAGTTATAAAGTCTTTCAGCTACATTTAACTTTTTATTAAATTTGTATCTACCAACTTTAGCTAAATCATATCTAAATGAATCAAAGAATCTAGTGATTAATTGATTTTGTGCAGATTCTAATGTTGATGGTTCACCTGGTCTTAATTTACTATGAATATCAATTAATGATTCATCAGTATTCTTATTAACATCTTTTTCTATAGTTTTAACTAAACTATCATTTTCACCATATAAATCTAATATATCTTCATCATTAGAAAGTCCTAATGCTCTTAAAAGTGTAGTAACTGGAACTTTTCTAGTTCTATCAATTCTTACATAAATAACATCACGAGCATCTGGTTCATATTCTAACCAAGTACCTCTTGTAGGTATTATTTGTGATTTGATAATAGATTTACCATTTTTCTTATCTATTTCACGACTGAAATAAACACTTGGTGATCTTACTAATTGAGAAACAATTACTCTTTCTGCCCCATTAATAATAAATGTTCCTGTTTCTGTCATAATAGGCATATCACCTAAATAAACTTTTTGTTCTTTAACTTCTCCAGTTTCTTGATTAAAAAGTCTAGCTTCTACATTTAGTGGTGCTGCATATGTAGAATATCTTTCTTTACATTCTTTAATTGAATGTCTTGGTTCATCTAATGAATATTCACCAAATTCTAATTTTAAGTTTCCTGTAAAGCTTTCAACAGGAAAAATATCATCAAATACTTCTTTGATGCCTTCAGTAATAAATTCATTATATGATTTTTTTTGTATTTCTAGTAAGTCTTTTAATTCAATTGCATTGTCTGTTTTTGAGTAACTTCTTCTTACAGTGTAGTCCCCAAATTTTTTATTAGTATAAGCCATGTTTCACCCCAATTATTTAAATTTTTTTATACTATAAAAAGTATATGCCACCAACTTATAATTTTAACAAATAACTTACAAGTTGTCAACGAGATTTAAGTGAAATAATATAAAATCCTTTAACTTTATTTAATACTTCCACATTATAGTATTCTTCTAAATCTTTTATAATAGATTTTGCTCCTTGATCTTTATTTACAACAAAAATCATTTTACCATCACTTTTTAAATAATTTTTAGCATTTATTAAAATATCATAAAGTATTTTTTTCCCTACCCTTATAGGTGGGTTGCTGATTATATAATCATATTTTTTATTTACATTTTCATATATATTGCTTTCAAATACATTTACTGTTACATTATTTAAATCAGCATTTTTAATAGCTAAATTAATACTTCTTTTATTTATATCAACCATATCAACATTTGTATCAAATGTTTTCTTTATAAAAATACCGATAGGTCCGTATCCACAACCAAAATCTAGTACATCTCCAGAAACATCCTTTAAAGACTCTAATAATGATCTTGTTCCAAAATCAAGACCTTTTTTTGAAAATACACCATTATCGGTATAAAAAGAAAATTTCGTATTATTTATTATAACATCATGCTTTTTTATTTCACTTTTTACTGTATCATCATTACTAAAATAATAACTCATATAACCTCTATTTTGTTTTTACTAGTTTTTTAGTTTTATCTTTAACTCTCTTATATTCTTTATTTTCTTCTAAGCTGAAAGGTTCAGTATACATTACATCCCTTGTAACTTTTAAATCTTTTACAAAAACATTAGAAAGTGATCCTACTAGTACAAAACTCATGGCAACTGCTAATGCTTTTTTACTAAATCTAAAATTTCTCATGCGTCCCCCAATCCAAGTTTTATAAACACTTAAAGCCCATACTATAAATATAGTATAGGCTTAAAGATTTTAAATAAAATTATTTTAATTCTACTGAAGCTCCAGCTTCTTCAAATTTAGCTTTCATTTCATTTGCTTCTTCTGATTTAACTTTTTCTTTAACAACTCCACCGTTATCAGCGATGTCTTTAGCTTCTTTTAATCCTAAACCAGTAATTTCTCTTACTAATTTAATAACAGCTATTTTATTAGCTCCAGCTGATGCTAATACTACATCTACTGTGCTTGGTCCTTCTTCAACTTGTGCAGCAGGAGCAGCAGCTACTGCTACAGCACTTGGATCAACACCAAATTCTTCTTTCATTGCATCTACTAATTCTTTAACTTCTAGAATTGTCATTTCTTTTAAACCATTTATAAATTCTTCTTTTGTAAATTTAGCCATTTTAAATTCCTCCTTCATTATTTTTCTAAATTTTCACTATATAAATTTAATCCTATAGATAAGTCTCTTACAGTACCCATAAGTCCACTTGCTAACATAGTTAGTAATTCTTGTCTTGATGGTAATGTAGCTAACTTATTTAATGTTTCGATAGCAGTTATGTCGCCATCTATGATACCAGCTTTAATTTCTAATGCTGGGTGCTTTTTAGCATATTCATATAAAACTTTTAATGGTGCAATTGCATCCTTACTAAATGCTATTGCTTTAGGTCCATTAAAGTGTTCTTTTAAATCATAATTACAACTTGTTAATGCTCTATCAGCAAGTGTATTTTTATAAACTTTAACTTCTGAATCATTATTTCTTAGATTTTTTCTAAGTTCAGTCATTTCATCAACAGTAAGTCCTCTGTATTCAAATAAAATGATTGAAGATGATTCTTTAACCTTTGAAGCAATTTCATTTACTACTTCTTTTTTTCTTTCAATAATCTTATTATTTGCCATTTCACACCTCCCTAGGCTAATGTACCAAATAAAAGCCTTACTAAAACAGTAAGGCCGAATAAACTTTATTATTAAGTTCCTCGGTAGGAAATATTAAGCTTTCGCTCCTACTGTCTATGGTACTAAATTATTTAATTTTTCAAGAACAAATTGATTATAACATACTTTTTATTAAATGTCAAAAGAATTTAAATCAATTTTAATTCCAGGACCCATTGTTGTACAAATAGAAATATTCTTAACGAATTTTCCTTTTATAGTTGTAGGTTTTGATTTGATAATTGTGTTAATGAAATATGTTAAGTTTTCTGATAAAGCTTTTTCATCAAATGAAACTTTACCAATGATACCATGAACATTTCCTAAAGAGTCTGCACGGTATTCTACCATACCTTTTTTAATATCAGTAACAGTTTTTGCTGGAGTAGTTGTAACTGTTCCAGTTTTAGGGTTTGGCATTAAGCCTTTAGGTCCTAATACTTTACCAATTTTACCTAAGGCAGGCATCATTTCTGGAGTTGCTACGATTGTATCATAATCGAACCAATTTTCATTAGCAATTTTATCGATTAAGTCAGTGTCACCAACGAAGTCAGCTCCTGCTTCTTTAGCTTCAGCAGCGGCTGCACCTTTAGCTAGTACTAAAATCTTTTTAGATTTACCAGTACCGTTTGGTAATACGATTGAACCTCTTAATTGTTGATCAGATTTTTTAGTATCAATGTTAAGGTTCATTGCAACTTCAACAGAACTATCAAACTTAGTAATACTTGTTTCTTTTACTAATTTTACTGCTTCTTCAACGCCGTAAGCTTTATTCTTTTCGACTTTGTTAGAAGCTTCCACGTATTTTTTTCCTAGTTTTCTCATTTATTTTCCCTCCAATCGTGGTAGATTTGCGGATAAATTATTCTTCTTCTTTATTGCTTTCGCCGATTACTTCTACTTCAGCGTTGGCATTTGCGGCAGATTCTTCCAATTTTTCAAGTTCTGCTTCACGTTTTGCTTCTTCACGTTCTTCAATTGCTGCTTCTTTTGCTTGTTCAGCTAATTCAGTGTCATTAACACCTTTAACAGCAATTCCCATGTTACGTGCAGTTCCTTCGATGATTTTCATTGCATCTTCAATAGTATATGCATTTAAATCAGGCATTTTTGTTTCTGCAATTTTACGAAGGTCTTCTTTAGAGATAGTTGCTACGATTTCATTAGCACCTTTCTTAGAAGCTTTTGTAATTCCAGCAACTTTTTTAAGTAAGAAAGCAGCTGGTGGAGTTTTTAATACGAAATCAAATGAACGGTCATCATAAATTGAGATTTCAACAGGTAAAACGTCTCCCATTTTGTCTCTAGATGCATCATTAAATTTAGTACAAAAATCTTGTAGGTTAATTCCAGCAGGTCCTAAAACTGTTCCAACAGGAGGAGCAGGTGTAGCTTTACCAGCAGGAATTTGTAATTTAATTCTCTTTACGACTTCTTTTGCCACGAAAAACACATCCTTTCATATTTTCGCTTAGTGGTCTGGGCAATCCGCATTCCCTGCCACTATATGCAGTCACCAGTAAAAATATATAACTGCAGTTAAGATAATAACACAATTATTAGTTAATTTCAAGTTTTTTAAAAAAAAGCAATCTTAATTGATTGCTGTTACTTGGAATAGTTCTACTTCTACTGGAGTTTCTTGTCCGAATAAGTCGATTAAAACTGTTAGTCTACTATTTTCTAAATCTAGTGAGTTAATAACGCCTTCCATACCTTTGAATGGGCCATCAACGATTGATACTTTAGTACCAACAGTAAGTTCTTTATCTACATCCATTCTTGTCATACCCATGTTAGCAAGGATACGGTCGATTTCTTGTGGTTTTAACGGAGTTGGTTTAGCGCCTTTTCCACTTGAACCGATAAATCCAGTAACACCTGGGGTGTTTCTTACGATGTACCATGCTTCGTCAGTCATAATCATTTCAACAAGGATATAACCTGGAAACATTTTTTTCTTTTTTTCTTTGAAACTTCCGTCTTTTTGTTGCTCTTTTACAGTTTCTTCTGGGATGATGATTCTAAAGATGTTATCTTGAAATCCCATAGATTCTGCACGCATTTCTAATTTTTCTTTAACTTTAGATTCGTGTCCACTATAAGTGTTAACTACATACCATTCTTTTTCCATATTATAATCCTTTCACTAAAGATGTTATCCATGCGAAGAAAGCATCAAGTCCATAGAAGTATAGACCAAATAAAATAATAAAGATAAATACGGCAATACTATATTTTGCCATTTCTTGTTTTGTTGGCCATTTCACTTTTTTTAGTTCTGCTTTTACTTCTTCACCATAAGTTTTCTTTGGCGTTTTTACTTTTGTTTCTTTTTTAGTTTTTTCTTTGGTAGTTGTTTTTTTTACTTTTGTAATATTTTTTTCTTTCCCTTTTTGTTCTTTTGTTTTCTTAACTGAAGTTAATTTTTTTTCTTCTTTTTTCTTTTCCATTTACGGCTCCTTTTTTATTTCAAAATAAAAACACCTGCGTGTCTATATGTAATATAGCACTTTTAAGGCGTTTTGTCCAGTTTTTATTTGCTTTTATGACTATTTGATATTTTTTATATATTTGTAGGCACTAATTGCACATGTTGCTCCTTCGCTTGCTGCGGTTATGATTTGATATATTTCTTTTTTAGTTGAGTCCCCACAGGCAAAAATCCCTGGAACGTTCGTGCAGCCTTTTTCGTCAACGATTATGTATCCTTTATCGTCTGTTATGTTTAGATTCTTGCAAAAGTCAGTTAATGGCCCATATTCGTTATTTATAAATAGACCGTCTATTTCTAGTTTTTGTTTAGTAAGCTCTATTTCTTTAATTTTCATGTCACCATTAATTGCAGTTATTTTTTCGTTTTTAATTATTTCAATGTTGTCCTTGTTAGTTATTTCATTTACTAGATTGTCTGGGCCTAGAAGTTTATCATTATTTATTATAAGGTATAGTTTTTTTGCAAGACCACTTAGATAGATGGCTTCTTCTAGTACTGCTGGTTTGTTACCATATAAAGCTACTGTTTTGTCTTTGTATAGTGCTCCATCACATAGTACGCATGTGCTTACACCGGGTAAGTCTTCATTTTTAAGATTTAGTTTTTTAGCACCGCGTCCTGTGCAAATTATTACGGTTCGCGCTTCGTATCTGCCATTTTTAGTTATTACTTCTTTGTAATTGGATTCATCATTTATTTCTAAAACTTCGTCTGATACTTGTTTTATTTTTTGTTCTTTGAATTGTTTGTAGAATTGCTTAGCTAGTTCACTACCAGTAATATGCTCGTATCCAAGGTAGTTATCAACTTCCTTAATGTTATGGAGTGTTCCTCCTGGCATATTTTTTTCAATTACAAGGGTATTTAAGTTACTTCTTTTAGCATAGATGCTTGCATTTATTCCAGCTGGGCCTAAGCCAATTATTATGCAGTCGTACATGTTTATCACCTAAAATCTTACTTTTTCTATATTATTTTCGTCGTTGTATAAATCTTCGAATTTGCTTTTTCTTGCATTTATCATTAGTATTACTATACCCACAATTACCATTATTATGCTTACGATTTGAGCAATTTTAAATGCCCCAATCATTAAGGCGTCTGTTCTGCTTATTTCGATGAAGAAACGAATTATTCCGTAACCGATAAGGTATAACGCTGAAAGTGTCCCTACTTTAACGTATTTGCTTCTTCTTACGAAGAGAAGAACTATGAATAGTATTAAGCAAGCAATTGATTCATAAAAAAATGTTGGTGTGTAATATACGCCGTCAATATGCATTCCATTAATTATAAATTCGGGAATTCTTAATGATTTTAAATGTTCGTATGTGGTTGCTACGCCGTGTGCTTCACTATTAAAGAAGTTCCCCCATCTACCAATAGCTTGTGCTAATAGTACGGGTACACATATAAAGTCTAAATATCTTATTGTTCTTACTTTGTATTTTTTTGTATAAACAATTATAGTTAGCAAGGCAGCAATTATTCCACCATGGATGGCTAGGCCGCCTTCCCATATTTTAAAGATTTCTGATATATGTGAACTATAGTAACTCCATTCAAAGAGTACATAGTATAACCTAGCACCAATAAATCCAAATATAATTCCCCAGAATAACATATTAAAGACAAATTCTTTATTAATACCAAATCTTTTTGCTTCTTTTTCAATTAAAAATAAAGCAAGGAGTGCTCCAACTAAAATTAGCACAGAGTACCACCTTAATTCAAAGCTACCTAATGTTACAATGACCGGATTCATCTTTTAACAATCCTTTTCGTAATTAGTGTGTCTAACATTATTGTCATAAATGATATAAATAATGATATAAAGAATGGGATGATCCAGCCTTCAACTGCAAAATGGCTTCCCATAATTAAACTGGCTAGTTTTAATATAGCAACATTTATAAATGGGTAAAATAAACCAAGAGATATCATTGTTATTGGCAATGCTAACATTTTTAGAAATGGCTTGACAGTAATGTTAAGAAGCATGATAACGATACATGTAATAATGGCATACCAAAATGATTCGATGTAGAATCCTTTAAAGATGCTTGATGCTAACATTAGTACTAGTGCATCTAATACTAGGGTTAGCCCCCACTCGAGTACATTCCATTTTAAGTCTTTTTGTTCACTATAAATATTCATTAAAATCACCTATTATTATTATATAAAATTTTCTAGTTATTTTATATCTTTAGTTTGTTTATTAACGTTTTATTAACATTTTAATTTAGATTTTAGATATTCACCGGTGTATGATGTTTTAACTTTAGCAACTTCTTCTGGAGTTCCAGTTGCTACTATAGTTCCACCGCCGTCTCCACCATCTGGGCCTAAGTCTATTATGTAATCAGCACATTTTATGACGTCAAGGTTATGTTCAATGACAATTACTGTATCACCATTATCAACTATTCTTTCTAAAATTACTAGCAACTTTTTGATGTCGTCAGTGTGCAAACCAGTGGTTGGTTCGTCAAGAATGAAGACGCTTTTGCCAGTAGGTTTCTTTTGTAGTTCTTTTGCTAGTTTTACTCTGCCTGCTTCACCACCTGATAGAGTTGGTGCGCTTTGTCCTAATTTGATATAAGATAGTCCAACGTCCATCATTATTTGAAGTTTATTTTTTATTTTAGGTACAGAGTCAAAGAACTCAATTGCTTCACTAACTCGCATGTCTAGCACTTCAGCAATGTTTTTGCCTTTGAATTTAACTTCTAGAGTTTCACTATTATATCTGGTTCCGTGGCATACGTCACATGGTACGTAAACGTCTGGTAAGAAATGCATTTCAATTTTTTTTACGCCATCTCCCCAGCAGGCTTCACATCTTCCACCTTTGACGTTGAATGAGAATCTTCCTTTATCATAACCTTTCATTTTAGCTTCTTTCATGTTTGCGTAAAGGTCTCTTATGTCGTCAAATACGCCTACATATGTAGCAGGGTTACTTCTTGGTGTTCTACCGATTGGTTCTTGGGAAATATTTACTACTTTATCGATTTCTTCTAAACCTTTTATTGATCTGTGTTTTCCTGGAATTACCATTGTTCCATATACTTTACTTCTTAAAGCGTTTAGTAGAATTTGATTGACTAGTGTGCTTTTACCTGAACCAGATACACCTGTTACTAGTGTAAATGTTCCAAGTGGGAATTTAACATTTATGTTTTTAAGGTTATTTTCTTTGGCACCTTTAATTTCAATAAATTTACCATTTCCTTTTCTTCTTTTTTCTGGTACTTCAATTTTTAACTTACCAGTTAGGTATTTACCGGTTAAACTATTTGGATTTTTCATGACTTCTTCTGGAGTTCCACAAGCCATAATTTTTCCACCTAAGTCACCTGGACCGGGGCCGATGTCAACTAGATAGTCTGCTGCTCTCATGGTGTCTTCATCATGTTCTACCACGATAAGAGTGTTCCCTAAGTCTCTCATTTCTTTTAAAGAGTTAATTAATCTATCATTATCTTTTTGATGAAGTCCAATACTTGGCTCATCTAACACGTATAGAACACCGGTAAGTTTACTGCCTATTTGAGTTGCAAGTCTAATTCTTTGACTTTCTCCACCAGATAATGTGCTTGCTTCTCTTGCTAGGGTTAGGTAACTTAGTCCAACGTTATCTAGGAATGTTAATCTGTTTAGGATTTCCTTAACGATAAGGTCGCTTATTTGTTTTTGGCTTTCGTTTAATTTTAGATTATTAAAGAATGGGATTAATTCTTTGATGCTCATAAGACAAATTTCATAGATATTTTTACCGCCAATTTTAACTGCTAAAACGTTTTCACTTAATCTTGCTCCATGGCATGTTGGACAATCCTGGTTAGCCATAAATGTTCCAATCCATTCGCGGATCCATGCACTGTTAGTTTCGATATATCTTCTTTCAAGATTGTTTATGATTCCTTCGTATGTTTCTCTTGTTTGTCTTCTGTTACCGTTCTTGCTTACATATTCAAGGTCTAACACTTTATTTGAACCATATAAAATGATGTCAAGTTCTTTTTTTGTAAGGTCTTTGATTTTTTTAGTTAGGTCTATTCCATAATAGTCACATACTGTTTCTAACTGAGTTAGTGCCATATTTTGATCAGTACTAAAGCCTTTAATTCCACCTTCTAATATACTTTTATTCTTATCTGGTATAAGTAAATCTAGACTTATGTGTTGTTTAAAACCTAAACCTTTACAATCAGGGCAAGCACCGTATGGAGCATTAAAAGAAAATAGTCTTGGTTCTAGTTCAGGAAGTGAAAAGTTACATTCTGGGCAAGCATAATGTTCACTCATTAAGATTTCTTCTCCACCTATTATGTTAATTAGTACTTTTCCTTCTGCTAGTTTAGTACTCGTTTCAACGGCTTCAAAGATTCTTCCTCTTTCTTCTTCATCTACTATGATACGATCTACAACTACGTAAATATTATCTTTTTTATTTTTTTCTAAAGTAATTTCATCTGATAAGTCGTACATTTTGTCATTTACTCTAACTCTAGTGAACCCTTTTTTTCTTAGGTCATCTAATAAGTCTTGATGAGTACCTTTTTCGCCATGCACTATCGGAGAAAGAATTTCTATTTTAGTACCTTTTCCTAATTCTAAAACTTTAGTTGTCATTTCATCAATGCTTTGACTTTTGATTGGTTTATGGTGAATTGGACAATATGGAGTTCCAATTCTAGCAAATAGTAATCTTAAATAGTCATAAATTTCAGTTACTGTTCCAACTGTACTACGTGGATTATTATTGGTTGTTTTTTGATCTATAGATATACTTGGGCTTAAACCTTCAATTGAATCAACATCCGGTTTTTCAGAGTTGCCTAAAAATTGTCTAGCGTATGCATTTAGGGATTCTATATATCGTCTTTCTCCTTCAGCATATATTGTGTCAAATGCTAAACTTGACTTTCCAGATCCTGATACGCCCGTCATAACAATTAATTTATTTTTAGGTAGTTCTATGTTTACATTTTTTAAATTATTTTCTCTTGCACCTTTTACTATTATTTTATCCATACTATCACCTTTACATCTTTAGTTTGCCCTTTTTTAAGTTAAATATTAGTAACCTTTTTGGCATTTTCTATGTTAGTACAATTGTTTGTAAAAGTCAAGATGAAAATAACAACTTTTTGAAAGTTGTTACTAGTTTCCGAAATCAATATATTTAGCAGTTATTGTTGGCATGTTACCGTTAATTTCACTATAAACTCCATATACTTCAATAAGGTCGTCTTTTAAGAAACCTTGTGCATAGTTTTCGTCAGTAAATTGTACTTTTACCAATTGCTCTGTTCCAGTATCAAATAAATTTATGTTTAGAGTTATAGTCATAGTGTTTCCTGTAATACCATTATCATGGCCTTCAACAGATACAACTTTACCAATAAGTTTAACAGTTTTATTTAAAGTGTTCTTAGGTGATCTAATTAAATCTTCGTATGATACTAAAACGCATGTGCTTTTATATTCACCTGGGGTTGTTTTATTTGCTTGTTTGTTCATATAAAAGTAGGTAAAAAGCATTAAAAGAGCAAATAGCGCGATTAAGATGGATGTTATGATTCCTACTGCATTTATGTTTTGATTTTTACGGCAATGAGGACAAACGGTAAGTCCTTTATCAAAATATTTATGACAATACTTACATCTTTGAACGTCTAATTTTTCTTCTATTATGTTGTTGATTTCTTTTTTAGCTTCCTCTTTTACTTCATTTAATTTATTTAGTGATTGTTCTTTTACAGCAGCAGCATCTTTTTTAATTTCATTAACTTTTTTATTAACACTTCTTTTAGCCTTTGCAACTTTTACTTCGGTTTCAATTTCAGCTTTTTTAACTTTTACCGCTGCTTTTCTTTTAGCAGTATTTGCTTTTTTTGCAACTGTCTTTTTAGTTTTTTCTGCATCTTTTTTAATCTGTTCTGCGACTTTAGCAGTTTCTTTTTTCAAGTCTTCTACTTTTTTAGTGCTTGTTTTTTTTGCTGGCTTTGTACTTTTCTTAACTTCTTTATCCATAACTCTACCTCTTATCTTATTTCAATTATAATATAAGTTTGATATTAATGCAAATTAAATATTGCTTAGTTCTTTCAAATAATTATCTAGTACAGTAAATATTTCCACACTAGTTTTAGTTTTACAAATTTGGTCTTTGATTGTACTACTATTTGGCAAGCCTTTAATATACCATAGAGCATGCATTCTTATTTCTAGGATTGCAGCTTTTTCACTCGTACTTTCTAATAATAATTTATAATGTCTTTTTAACATTTCGATTTTTTCTTTACTACTAACTGGTTCTGGTAATTTACCATTTTCTAAGTATTCAACGCATTCCTTAATTAGCCATGGATTCCCAAGAACACCTCTACCTATCATTACGGCATCGCAACCAGTTTCTTCAAGCATTTTTTTAGCATCAAAGCATGTTTTTATATCACCATTTCCGATAACTGGTATACTTACAGCTTCTTTAACTTTTTTAATAATATTCCAATCGGCATGGCCACTATAGCCTTGACTTCTAGTTCTGGCATGGATTGTTATGGCGCTGGCACCTGCTTCCTCGATACATTTTGCTACTTCAACTGCATTTATGCTATTTTCATCCCAACCACTTCTAATTTTTACGGTTACTGGAACGCTTACTGCGTTTACTACCGCCGATACTATTTCTTTTATCTTTGATGGATTTTTTAAAAGAGCACTGCCTGCCTGATTTTTTATTGCTACTTTAGGGACAGGACATCCCATATTTATATCAATTATGTCTGGGTGCATATAATCTTCTATTTTTTTTGCTGCTTCTACAAATGATGTTAGATCACTGCCGAAGATTTGCTGGGCTATTGGACGCTCACTTTCATTCATTTTTAAAAGTTCATAAGTTCTCTCTGAACCATAGCAAATTGCTTTATCACTTACCATCTCAGCATATATTAATCCAGCACCCATTTCTTTGATGATTTGCCTATATGCTGTATTAGAGATCCCAGCCATTGGAGCTAAAACTACTTGATTTTTAATTTCTATATTTCCTATTTTCCACATTTTCTTATTTCCACTTCACATTCTTGGTGTAAATCATATATTATTTCTTCGCTTGTGTCAATATGTAGTTCGGTAAAAGACACTGGTTCTATTTTTATATGTGCATCAAAAAGATATTTATTTTCTTTATAAACGTTTACTATTTCGTCATTTTCAAATCCTTCTTTTAAGGCTTCTTTTTCACCTATGTGAACATGTCTTTGTGCTAGAATTGCCCCTCTTTTTAATTTTATTTCGGCTTCATCATTAAAAATAATTATTGGAGAAGAATCTTTTAAGTCTCCACTTTTTCTAGTTGGTGGATTTATGCCAAGATAATCCGCATCATCTTTTGATAGCTCTACTTGATTATAATTTCTGATAGGGCCAACTATTCTTACATGCTCTATAATATTATTATCCCATTTTAAATTAAGTGTTCTTTCGCTAGCATATTGCCCTGGTTGTTTAAGATTATTTCTTACGGGCAACTTATCACTGCCAAATAAAATTAATGCAACTTCCCTCGATATATGAGCATGTCTTTTACTTACTCCTACTGGTACTATCATTTTATCACCTTGAAAACATTATATCATAAAAGAAATCTCTTCAAATTTTAATTTACTTTTGTTTACACTATAAAAATTTTTTTAATTTGACAATGGCATTTTTTTGAAATTTCTTAAAGTTACATGCTAGATTGCAAACTTCTTTACTAGTACTTTTTTTAGTGTTTTCTATTTTCTTAGATATTTCGAGTTCCCCCATAGTAAGCCCCTCAATTAACATATCGGCAATATTAGCATCACTATTATCAGATTTGGTTTTCATTTTAATTCCCATGCTAGCACTAATTCTTGCAAACATGTTAGGTTCCTCTCTGTCATCGTCAACTAACATATTCTTTGCTTTTATCTCAAAGTCCTCGTAGTCTTTTAAAATGTCTTCTACTGCATCTATAATTTTGTTTTCTTTGCCATCAAGTGCTTTAAGTAGAGTGTCGCAACTTTCTTTACCCATTTTTGCATTTTCGTATACATAATTTAATAATTCATTTGTTTCCATAATACCTCTTTCTAGGTTTAGTTTGGTATTATTTCTAATTATTATGTAAATTGTCAATTATTTTTTTCTTTGTTGCAATATTTATCGGAACAATTGATGCGATTTTAGTAATAATAATACTTATTAATATTATTGATATTATTATATTATTATTTATTTTAACAAGACTAGTTATACCTATTTTTGAGCTTACTAGTTCATTTATGTTAAGACCTATTAAAAATACTATTATAATTGATATAGCACTGCTTGTAAGACTAAGAATATAATTTTGGTTTAGAAATATTTTTTTAATCTGTTTTCTGTTTATTCCTAGTGTTTTATATATACCAATATCTTTATTTTTTTCTAGGACATTTATGTATGTAATGGTAATAATTAAGATAACTGATACAATTAAAGATATAATACTAAATATAGTTAGAGTTATAGTTATTGTGTTAATTAAAGTTCTTGTAACATTAAGAGCAGATGATGCATCGTCAATTATATTATAATTTTTAAGTTCATTTTTTATCTGTTCTTTTGCCTTATAATTTTGTGGATAAATGTGAATTTCTGTTATTTCACCAGAAAAAAGATTATTACTATAAAGAATACCACTTAAAGCAGAAAAATAACCATTATTACTATTAACTATACCAACTATTTTTAAAGTTTTGCTTTCTACATTGATAGTTTTGTCTAGTATCTCATCATAAGTCATTTTTTCTAATTTTAAATAATCTTTTAAGGATTCACTTATTGAATTTTCACTATTTAACAAAATAAGTATTTCGTTTTTATTTTGAGGCATTTTGCCCTTGATAAGAGAAAAATATTCTTCACTTGGCGATATATATGAGTTTTCTAAAAATTTTTGATTGCTTATTTCGTGATAATAACTTATATAAGTGTTATTAAAAGTTTTGACTTTATTTAGAAGATTATCATCTATTTTGTTTTTGATAAGATTATAATCTGATGTAACTCCTATTTCAGTTTTACTGCTTTTATTATTTAAACTCATATTAAGAGTTATTTTTTCTTTTGGAATAATTATTGGATATGAATATAATGCTTCTTTTTCTAGTGATTTTATTTCTTCATTTAACCCATTATTTATTCCTAAAACTATTGTTAAACTAGTTAGGCCTATAGTAGTAGCTAATATGGTAAGAATACTTCTTATTTTTTGTTCTTTTAGGTAACCCATGGATATTTTGAAAATGTCCTTGAAACTTAACTTTCTTTTATTTTTAAAAATTTCTTTATAAGTATGGCATTCTTTAGTAGGCTTTCTTTTGTTTATAGTTCCATCTTTTAAATAAATGATTTCGTCAGCATAAGCATGTGCCAATTCTTCATTATGCGTAATCATTAAAACTAATTTTTCTTTGGATAACTCTTTTAATATTTGCATAATTTTAATACTGTTATCCGTGTCTATAGCACCTGTTGGTTCATCTGCTAGATAAACTAATGAATCGGATAAAATACTTCTAGCTATTGCAGTTCTTTGTTTTTCACCACCACTTATTTTATTCGTTTTAATATTTTTAATTTTAGATAAACCAAGTTTATTAATTATCCACTCATTATTTTTGGTAATTAAATTTAAATTGTCTTTTACGCTAAGAGCATCAATAAGGTTATAGTTTTGATATATGAAACTTACATAGTTAGTGTGATACATTTCACTTTTTATATCTTTTATGTTTTTATTATAAAAATATACTTCACCTTTGTCTGGAACTTCAATTTTACCAATTATATTTAAAAGTGTACTTTTTCCGGAACCAGATGCACCTAGAATACAAATTAATCCTTTATCAGGTAAAGTTAGATTAATATTTTTTAATACCTTGGTATTATTATATGATTTATTTATATTTTTTAATGTAATCATTTTTACCTCCTCTATTAGTTATTGTTGTAAGAAGAGGCTTCATTTCCTTTTTTTATTTTAATTTTTTTAGATAATTAATAATAAATGTTGTTACTATATCTATTTTTTTATCAATCCAGTTTACTTTTGGATTTGTTAAATTTTTCATATAAATATTTGAATTAAAGATTTGGGTTAATCTTATTATGATATTATCTAGATGGTTTTCTCTCATTTGCTTGTTATCAAATATTATTATTTTAAAATTAAATAATAATTTGTTTTTATCAAGTTTGTTACATTTAATTAAGTAATATAAGTCAAAAATGTCTTTATACCTAGTAGAGTTAATACCTAATTTTAGTAAAGATTTTAATTTTTCAGTAAATATTTGCTCACTAGAGTTTATAAGCAATGTTACTTCTTCATTAATTATTGATAGATTAAAATAATATTGTTCTTGTCTAATTTGAAATAATTTGTGAACTCCAATATCAAGTTTTGTTTCTATATAATAGTTGTATTTATCTATTATTTTCACGTATACCCTTTTTCCGTTATAATCTTCATGCTTTAGAGCAATTATTTTCTCAATTTGTATTTGCACATTATCATTCATTTTGTTTAGTGTTTCAATAAAATTATAAATGGAATTATTATCTAAAGAATATTTGATAAAGTCCAAATCAATGTCTCTAGTTGCACGTCGCATAGAATGTGATATGTTATGCATTACTACTCCGCCTTTGATTGTTATGTTATCTTTATATTTACTTTCAGATAGTTTTAATAAAATAATATCTTGTGCAACCTTTGCTTGGGCACTATTTAATTCATAACCTTGCTTATAGTATATTTCTACGAATTTTTCTAAATTCACTAATATACTTCTCTTAGTATAATATTACCTAAAGTATTTTCGTTTTTGTATAGGGCAATATACTGCTCTATTTTGTAAGAATCTAAAGTATCAACAATTTTTCTATAATTATTGATAATTTCTTTGTAATAATCAAATGGTATCTGGTTTCTTTTTCTAATTAGTTCAACTAATAGTCTTTCTTTATTATAAATATTTATAGTATTACCATTTACTTTAATTTTCTCTTTTCCAACGTTTAATTTTTCTTTAGGCACCCATACTTGTATTATATTTTCTCTTTTAATAGTATTTGAATTTCTGTTTGTAGCAAGATATACTTTGTCTGGAATGATATCCGTTAAGTTGTAAAAATAGAATGCTGTATCCATTGTGATTATGCTATTTTCATATTTTTTTGAAAATAATATCATTGGGTCTACTATTTCTTTGTCTGAATATATTCCATGATCAATTTTAAATATTTTTTTATTTTTTATAGCTTTTTCTAATTCAATGTTTGTTTTATATTTTTTTAATATTTCATCAGTTCTATATAGCATTATTTCACCTCTTTTATTTTACCGGACAATTATATTAATTATGTCCGGTGTTTCTTATTAAGAATATAACATAACTTATAGCGTGTGTAAACATTTAATTATTTCAAATAATTATCTTACCTCCTCTATTAGTTATTGTTGTAAGAAGAGGCTTTATTTCCTTTTTTATTTTAAATTTTTTTCAAGAAAAGAAAAAAAGCCTAGTTAGGCTTTAAAAATATGTTTACCAATTAAATAATTAATTAATGCAGTTGATGTGCAAGATATTGTTTTTGCAATTAAGTTCGGCATTCTTATAAATTGAATGCAAAAGTATAGAATTGAACTATCAAAAAATATTCCTGCTATTCTAGATAAAATAAAGATATTAAATTGTTTAATAGCTTTTCTTCTGGTTAAGAATGTTCTTTTAAAAACATATTTACTATTTACATAATAAGAAAAAAGAACAGAAATAATAAAAGCTAATGTATTAGAAACAAATAGAGGTAACTTTGCATAGTTATATAAAATTGTAAATAATACAATTTCAATTAAACCAGCAATAGTTCCAAAAAAACAATATATAACAAATTGCTTTTTTATTAGACTTTTCATCTAAAGAATATAAATTTTACTAGAACTGCAATTATTAAACAAACTCCTAAAATAGAAAGAATTATTTTTCCTTTATCATCTAATTTTTTGATTCTCATTCTATAAATAAATGATAATCCTACAAGAATAAAGAATACTGTAGCAATAATATCAAAGTAAGCAAACTTGAAATAGAAACATACTAAATATACAATAGGATATATTATAGATATTGTTGTTATTGGTGCCCCTACAAAGTAGCCTTTTTCACTTTTGCCACAAATATCCAATGTGTTAAAATATGCTAGTCTTATCATTCCACAAATAGAATAAAATATTAAAGCTACCCAAGCATAATAACAATTTTTTGGAAGTGCACAAATTGTTAATACAAGTGGAAATACACCAAAGGCAATTAAATCAGATAATGAATCTAGTTGGACTCCATAAGTGCTTTGTTCTTCCGTAGATTTATGTCTTCTTGCTAATTTTCCATCAAAACCATCACAGATTCCTGATAGAATAAGTAAGAATATTGGTATTAATCTATTACCATTAATTGCAAATACGCATCCTAATAATGCCATGCAAGTTCCTGTCATTGTTAATAGGTCACAGTCCCTATAAAAACCTATAAATTTCTTTTTCATTTTTTCTCCTTCTTAAATACAATAAGTTTACTTATTATATAATTTGATATTACTATTATAATTTGGACTAGTATTTTTGTAATTAAATCATCTATTTTCAAATATTCTACGCCAAGTACCATAAGCCCAGAATCTAATAATAAAGTTAATACTCTAGAACCGGCGAATTTTAAAAATTCGTTTATCTTATTTTTATTTTTACTATGGAAAACAAACCATCTGTTTGTAAAGTAAGCAAATATAACTGACAATACCCAAGATAAAATATTTGATATTAAATAATCTATTTTTAAGATTTTAGAAAATATTGCATATGAACCTACTGACACAACTGTTGTTAATCCGCCAACAATTAGATAATTCCAAAGTTCTTCGTTTTTATGATAGATTCCCCAACCCCAGTTCCAAAATCTTTTGATTAAATTTGGCTTATATGTTTTATAATCATATATTTTGTCTTTTTTTACAAAATAACTTTTTTTAGCTATGTCAAGTAATGGTTTATCGTGCATGCTATCACTATACATTTCTAATATCTCTGCATTAGGATATTTTTCGTAAAAGACTTTTACTTTTGCTTCACCTCTGTTATTAGGCTTATTAAACTTACCTGTCTTTTTATTTACATCTGAAGCAATTAAATCTCTTACCCCTAATTCTTTGCAAATTGGTTTAAGTAAAAACTCTGGTGAAGCCGATATTATAATATCATTGTCATGCTTTTTTTCTAAATAGAAGCTTTTGATTTTAGATTTATGTGTCTGCCAAAATTCATCAATTAAAGAATCTATATTTTTAAATTTCTTTAAGAATGAAAAAATGTATTCTTTTAGTTCTGTATCAGTTATGTTCTTTGATTTATATGCTATAAATTTAATAAACATCTTTGGTAACATTTTATATATGGATTTATCTTTTTTTAAACAAAATTTGAAGAAATCTACTGATGAATCACCATCATAAATAGTTCCATCAAAATCGTATAAATAATATTTCATTTTACATCACATGTAAATTATATCAAAAAAATGTGCTTTAATAAACACATTTTTATAGAGCATCAATTATTTTGCATAATTGATAATTAAAGTTATCATTATTTGATTTGAGTTTTATTTTTTTTAAAGTTTTTACTTCCTCTAATAATTTTGCTAAATCATTAATCTCTCCAGTAAGTATTGAACCCGTATTTTTTAAATTGTTTATAATTTGTTCTTGATGGTTATTTTTAGCTTCACCATATTCAACTTTTCTTGGAAAAGCTATCACTTTTTTCCCCATTTTTATGCAATCAATAATTGTGCCAACTCCTCCGTGAGTAATTACGACCTCTGCTTTTTTTAAATACTCGTTAAACTCTTTTTTATCCAAGTTTTTAATTATAGTAAAATTTTTAGGCTGATAGTCTTCGTTCCCACACTGAACTATAATATTCTTTACGATATTATTTTCAATTAAGTCATCTATTTTTTTTAAGAGTCTAGTAAAAGGATAATCACTTGTACCGAGTGTTACAAATATCATTAGTATACACCTCCCAAATAAATAGCGTCAGGATATAGTTTTAACATACTTTCCCACTGAACTACAAATACATCAGCAATCGGATGAATAAGTCTTCCTGTCAAAGTTTTACTTTCAAGGTTTGCAAATGTTTCTATATAAATAATTTTTTTGCCAGATAATTTAGCAATATAACACATTGCAACTGCTGTATGCGCGCCTGTAGTAATGATAACATCTGGGTTAATTTTTATAAAATAATATAAAGAATATAGAATATTAATTGGAGCTAATATAATGTAACTTGGTTTTTTAGGTTTTGTATTTAATAAAAAATTTATTCTAGTCCCGTAGTTTGCTTTACATTCATCTCTTAAAAAGTTTTTTTCTGTAACAATAAATGAATTATATTGATTCATTGTTTTTGTTAGTTGTAATAATTCACTAAAATGTCCACCTTCGCTCGAAATAAACATTAATTTTTTTGAATCAAAAAGTTTTATAGCATTTTCAATAAATTTATACCATTTACGTTTTACTGTTTCTGTATAATACTCTTTAGCGTGATTTCTTATATCATCTGAATCAAATTTAATTTTGCCATTTGTATATTCAATGATTGCATCACTCATTTTATTTAAATCGCGATTATCAATTATTACTCCATATTTATTATCTATTATTTCTTTTGCACCTAATGCACATGAAAATGCAATAGAAGGAATGCCATAACTTGCTGCTTCAATTAAAACTAAACCGAATGATTCTTCGTATGATGTATTAATTAGAAGAGATGCCCTTTGATAGTATTTTTTCATTTGCTCTTGGGTTAAATAACCAGTTATTGTTATGTTCTTTTCTAGTTTAAGACTTTTTATTTTAGTTTCAATTTTATTTCTTTGTGAGCCATCACCAATAATTGTTAATTTTAAATTCTTATTTTTTTTAATTACTTTGGACATAATATCTATTAGGTCTTCGAATCCCTTTTCTGGTTCTAATCTGCCAACTGCAATAATATTATTTTTTTCTAGTTTACTTATTTTTTCCGGAAAGTAATTTATGGTTAGAGGAATGTAATCAATAGTAGTATTAGTTTTTAATTTCTTTTTATAATCTATTGTTAAATATTTGCTTGCTGGTAATAAATAGTCTATATTTTTTAATGCCTTATCTAGTTTACGAAAATATTTTTTACTTTCATGATGATAAACATGTTCTTCAGCAATTGTTATAGCTTCTGGATTTTTGTACTTGTTTAATAATTTAGTAAAATATAGTCTCGTTGAAATAATTATTTTGGAATCAGAGTTATAAATATATTCCGCCATAAGTTGTTTTTTTAAATATAAGATTTTAATTGCTTTTATTCCTTCTTTGAACGTGTTTATAATATCTTTTTCTTTTAAATATTTTTTAAATTCTTCTTTATTAGGTTTTACTTTGCTTAAATATATTACTTTAACATTTTTATTTAGTTTAAATGGTATAGTATTGTTCATTTTATACAATGTGATAATCTCAACATTATATTTTTCACTCAACATGTTTGCTTGGTCGCAAATTGCTTTTTCTATACCACCGACATTTAGATGTAATGAAAGAATACTGATTTTTTCTTTTAACTCACATCTTCCGGTTAAGTTTAGTTCTTCTGTAATAAGTAATAAATATAAAACTAAATAAATTGATACTGCTGGGGCGAATAGCACGTGTCCACTAAATGTTGATATACCTGCAAGAAGCAATAATATTGTAATTAGATAGTAACAATTTAATGTTAATTTTTTATAATTTATAATTAATAAGTAACCAATAAAAATAATTGGATATAGAGAAATAATTAAACCCATTATTCCAAAATGGAAGTATAAATCGCATATATCGATTTCGATTAGTCTAGCAATGTTCGTATTGTTAACTTTTTCAGTATTTGAAAATCCAATACCAAACCAGATATTCGAATCATCATTAATATCATTATAGACGCTTAAAGTATTTGCTAGGAGCATATCACGTCCACTAATAAGAGGTTTAACAATTTTGCTTAGTTTATTTGTATCATAAAATCTAAGAATATTATTTTTGATTGTTTCAACTTCAACTACGTTTGATTCATCTATGACTATTTCTTTTTGTTCGTCTTTATAATAATTATTTTTCGTATAGTTATAATTATATACCGCGTATGAGTTTAGGCTAAGTACAAGAGTAAATATAAATACTGCTAGGCATTTAATGACAGTATAAGTCATTTTAAATTTATTTTTAATTACACTAAATACTAATGTTATTAGTGTTATAATTAAACAACCAAATGTTGCAACTTTAGTGCCAATTAATAAAATACTTAAAATTATTGGGAATAAAATTAAAAAATTATATTTTTTATTATTTAAATATAAATATGCTATGGGAAATAGCAATACCATTATATTTGCTACTTCATTTCCAGCATAAAAAAGTCCTATATACCCCTTTAATGATTTCGGATATGTGGTGTAAGCTGCGTTAAAAATTAATGGTGTTAGTAATAAAAATACATAAATAATAAGTGTTTTCTTAATTATATTTAAAATTGATTCTTTGCTATAGTTATTGTCATCATAAATACATAATAACCCCATAAATGAGATTGGAAAATAAATTAATTTGAATATAAATGTAAGTTCTTTAATAATATACGTCCAATTTAGAAGATCCGGTTTAAAAAGAAAATAACCTATCATGTATATAAATATTAAAAGTAATAAACCAAGTGATGCTTTTTTATATTTTGATTTTGTTTTAAAAATATACAATACCATAAAGAGAAGAAAAATGCTTTTTATTATGATACCCGGGGTTACGCTTAAGCTTGTATTTCTTGTTAACAAAGCTGTTATCATGTCTAAAAATGGTAATAGCAAAAAATATGTTTCTAATTTTCTTGAATGTTTCATTATACTCTACTCCTTGCACTTATTATACAAAAAAAAAGGAATAAAATCTATTATTCCATATTATTTATCTTATTTTGTATATTTATGGGCAAAGATATCACAGTAAAGTATTAATAATAATTTGTTTGTTTTTATTATTCTTGATATCTTATTAAGTTTAAATACGTAATCGCATTTTCTCCAGTTTTTATCTAGATTATTTAACATTTTAAATGCTTCATTTATAAATTTTTTTCTTTGACTATGTTCTTTAATGTATCTTTGCTGTGCACAATAATCTAAAAGTATCATTGTAATCAAGTTTGTTAAAGATTTTTTGTATTTATTATTGTCTAATTCTTTTATAATAATTTTACAAATTTTAAATATATCAAATATTCTTCCATCGCGAGTTGTTGTTTCACTATTTTCATGAATAACGTAGTATGTCAAAAAATCATTTACTTTACCAATTTTATTTGCGTTTTTTATGGCTTTAACAACAAATGGGGCATCTTCATATTTAAGACTTTCTTCAAAGTAAATATTATTATTTTTTAATAATTCTAGTGAATATAATTTATTGCATGGTCCAAGATTAATATTATTGATCAAACTTGGATTATCTTTTAATGAGGTATCTTCAAAATCTTTAAATTTTATTCCATAAAGATTTCCTCTATCTTCAAAGAAATTACAAATTACTAAATCACAATTATCAGTGCTTGCCTTTTTGTACATGTATTCACAAAAATGTTCATTTAAATAATCATCAGAATCTACAAAAGCAATAAATTCTCCAGTTGCTTCTTTAATTCCTTTATTTCTTGTTTTACCAATGCCTTCATTCTTTTTTGAAATATATTTAATTCTTTTATCATTATATTCTTTAATAACTTTTTCTGATTCATCCGTAGAACCATCATTTATTAAAATAATTTCGATGTCCTCTAGAGATTGATTTACTAGGGAATCTATACATTTATTTAAATACTTACTTGAATTATAAATTGGTACGACTAAACTTACTTTTGCCATTATTACCTCACTAAATAATTATAAAATAGATAAGAATTTGTTTTAATTATTAAACTTCTTACTTTTGATTTTAAACCATTTTCTATTGGATGTTTATAACAATCCTTCTTTTTTAATATTTTATTATATTTTTTGTAATCACTATATTTTAAAGTTGTAGAATAATAAATTAATGAGTTATCTAAAAACCTTAAAACTGATTCAATATTATCGATGTTTTTGATTTGCTCTTTTTCATAATCAGATTGTTTCAACATATCGTCCATTTTTTTAATTTTTTTTGTGTAATCAGTATTGCTCATTAAGCTATTGTCCCTTTGCACATAGTTATACCCTATATAAGAAATTGATTTTACACTTTTTGCTTTTACAATTACAAGTGGTGTTAATCCATAATCTTCAGCAATACAGTTTTCCATATATTTAAAATTGTTTTTTTTAAAATAATCTCTTTTATAAACATAAGCCCAAGCATTTTCAATATAGTGATATCTAACTATTTTATTAAAGGCATCTGTTCCATTGGTTGAATCAAATCCAATTTCATGGCGTTCTATTTTTTTGTCATTGATAATATCTCTTACCTGAAATCTTAAAATATCTGGTTTATCATTTAAAGCTTTATTAATAGTTTCTAAAAAGTTATTTTCTAAATAATCATCAGAATCCAGTAGAACTATGTAATCTCCTATTGCTTTTTGAATGCCTATATTTCTTGCCTTCGCAAGTCCAGTACGCTCTTCATATAATTTAGTCCAATTATATTTATTTATATATTTATCTGCAATCTTTTCACTATTATCATCACATTTATCTATAACAATAATTACTTCAAAATTATTATAAGTCTGGCTGGCAACTGAATCCAGACATTTTCTTAAATAATTTTCAACATTGTATATAGGAATAATTATACTAAATTTCATTATTTCTCATTAAATCCTTTGATTATATCTGCAACTTTATTTAGTTCTTTTGAAAAATCATTTTTTATAGTATTATCTTCTAAATTATATAAAGCTTCTAGATTTTTTTCTAGTTTGCTGATGTCCTTATCAATAAATATAATGCTTTTATTATCTTTTAACATATCAGTAAATTCTTTAAGTTTCTGATTGTACGAGCTTATTACAATACAAGGCGTATTTGTTATTAGTGCAAAAATTAGTCCATGGAGTCTATCTGTAACAATAACTTTTGATTTTGCAAACTTAATTAATTGTTCTCCTACTACCATGTTTCTCTCAATTTTATTTATTTCACTACTGTATAAATTGTTTGTAAAAGTATATTTTTTATCATATTTTGAAATAATCTCTAGTATATTATCATAATCATTTTGACTTATTCCACTTTCATCGTTAAGATCTCTAAGGCAACACAATATACCATTTCTTTCAAAATTAAATTTATAATTCAAATTTAATGCCATATCAAAATTGCAGTAGCTTTCAACATTTTTGAACTCTCTCTTTGCAAATTCTAATGACATCATTCCTCTCGTAAATAGAAGTATTTTTTTATGAGAGTTATATATTTTTTGCGAAATTTCAAATTCTTTTCCACCATCATTTTTACTAAAATAAATTGTTTGAGGTAGGATTACAATCTTGTTGTTTGGGAAAGATTCGATAATTGTTCTTCTAAGCCTTTCTTCATTAAGCCATTTGTCTCCTAGATTTCCCCCGCCTTGTAAAAATATCAAGTCATCATCATTAAGCATTTTTTTCATGTAAACAATTTTTTCTTGTAGTTCAAATGTTGATATTTCAAATATTTTATAACCTTTGAAATACTTTCTAATAAATTCCATTGTCCCACAGGTTATTGCTGCATCTCCTATATTACTGTGTTCACTTGTTCCAACTAATATAATTTTCTTTTCGAAATATAAATTATTATAATAAGATTCTATAATAGGATACAAATTCTTATTGTCTAATTTTTTTATTTCCTGATTAATATTGTCTAGTAGTATATCATTAGTAGATTTAGCTTCAGAAACTTTTTTTATTAGTTCTTCAAGTTCAGTTTTTAATTCTACATTTTGTTGTTTAAGAACTAAGACTTCTTTTTCTACTTCCCATTTTTTCTCATCTAGGGTTGTATTTAACCTGTATTTAATAGGTCTGTAAATTGGAGCAAGAACTTTTTTTATTCCTCTTTTCATTATACTTGATTTGTTTGGCTTTATTTTTTCAACTTTGGTAATATCATTATAAGTTAAATAAATTTTATTATTGCTGTAGTTAGTTAGTATTTCTTTATCAAGTTTTTCTAATGTTTTATTTATATTTTCAATTACTACTTTATAATTATCTTTTTTGTTAAATATATAACTACTAAAATCATTTTTTATAAAATTAAGAAGATTATTATATTCGCTTGCATAATGATTATAAAGGCTATTTTCTTTGTACAATTCTAAAATTCGGGATAAAGATTTTAATGTATCATTGATTCCTACATAAGATAAATTTCTTTGCTTATCTACTTGTCTATATAAATACATTGCTTCATTTATTCCATAGTACTTGTCTATTACACACATTAATTTAGCAAAAAATAATGGGTCTTCATAATTTCTATATGGTGGATATTCAATTTCATTATCTTTAATGATTGATGTTTTAAACATAAATCTAGTACTACCCCAGGATGGCCATATGTTATAATCGCTGTATGAATAAATGCCGTTGCTTTCAACGTTATATCCACTATACCAAGTATATATTTTGTCAAAAGAATAATATCTTAAAGAATCATCTACAACTTTTATATTTGCACATACAGCATCTACATTTTCATTTATAGCTATATTATACATTTTTTCTAAAATATTAGGCGATGCATACATGTCATCTGGGTCCATAAAGCAGATATAATTTCCTGATGCTGCTTTAATTCCTTCATTTCTTGAAGGTCCTGCACCCATATTTTGTTTATTGTTTACGATTTTTATTCTTTTATCATATTGCATGTATTTTTTTATTATGTTAATAGATTCGTCATTCCCTAAGTCATTAACAAATATTATTTCTATTTCTTCTAGTGTCTGGTTAATTATAGAAAGTATGCAGTCTTCAATATATTTTTCTACATTATACGTTGGTAGGACAATTGATAATTTTGGAGATGAGATTTTTTCATGCTCTTTGATAACAATATGTTCTGGTTTATTATAGTTGATTTTATGTAAAAGTTCATTATAAAATTTTTCTGTAAAATTTGATTTTATTAATTCTAACATTTCATCTCTGTGCAAAGTCATTTTAAAATAACGCCATTCAAATTCATGCATAGCATATTTATAAAAATTATTAAGTATTGCTTCATTAGCGTTAACTGTGGTAAAAGTTACTTCAATTTGTTTTAATATTGTAACTATATCTAAAATATTTTTATTGTTAAATTTTGATGCTTGTAATGAATTATTTCTATTTATTCTATAATATAATAACTTTTGATCTAAAAGAGAAATTCTTTTGGCTTTTAATAAACAGTCATAATAAAATGGGTTATCTTCATATCTTAAATTTTCGGGAAATAATATATTATTGCTTTTTAAAAACTCTGTTTTATATAATTTGCACCATGCAGTTACTGGAGAATTATCTGTAATTATTTTGCTTGGCTCTATATCAAAATAATTAAAAGTTCTGTTAAAAAGCTGTTTATTGAAGTTTAGAGTATTTCCCCAAGAATTCTTTTCTACCTTTTTAGTTGTTTCATTATATGAATAGAAAGGGAATATTACCATATCACTATTTTCTTTTGTTGCCTTATTATATAATTCTTTTATAGCATTTTTAGCAATAAAATCATCGCTATCTAGAAAAAATACATAATTAGAATTAACATGTTTTAATCCTTCATTTCTGGCCCCGCCTAGTCCGCCGTCATCTCTTCGAATTATTCTTACTCTATTGTCTTTTTTTTCAAATTTCTGAAGTATTTCTAAAGATTTATCTTTTGATTCAGTGTAAACGCATAAGATTTCCAATTCCTGCATTGTTTGATTACATACACTATTTAAACATTCATTTAAGTATTGTTCAGTATTAAATACTGGGATTATTATAGCTACTTTGTTTTTCATAAGTTCTCCTATTCTATTTCACATTAATAAATAACAGTTCATCATTTTCGTCTGAATAACAATCTACTTCTATGTTTTTATTATCTGTTATTATTTTACATTTGCCTCTCCACTTATTTTTTTCAAATACAAGTGTTATTTTTTTGCTTTTTGGAACTGATACGCTGATTTCGTTAGAAATTTCCTCATCTAAATCATAATCACGCCATACTAAACAATTATTTCTTTCTATCCAGTTGCTTTCTACTAGCTCGTTTGCGTAATACCAATTATCATTTGTTAAAATTCCTATAAAGCAAATTTCTTTTCCTTGCGATTTTTCATTTTTTTCATTTAATGAAACAATTTTTAATTTATCATTAAGCATTTTATTTTCTCTATCTTTATTGTAATTATATATCCATTGGTATTTTGAAGGAATGTTTTTGAATATATTTGTTAATTCTTGTCTTGATTCGATAATGTCAACAAATTGTGTTCTATCATTTTTTAATTTTTTTATTAGATTATAATTGTAGTTTTTTAAGTTTTTATTCTTCTCATTTTTAATTTTTTGATTAATTAAGTATTTTTTTAATGAACCATATTTTTCGTTGTTGTTTTCTAATTTTTGACTCATGATATTTTTCATTTCTTCACTTAGCCAGCCTGCTATTGGTCTATCTCTAAGTTCATCAAACGTTCCTATACTGACTTCTGGAATTACACCAAGTGCCAAGAAAGCATGGCCCGCGTAACAATATGGATATTTGCAATTACAACCAACACATTCATATTTTATTTCTTTATCATATTCATATATATTGCCTATTACTTTATCTCCAAAACATTTTGTAATATCCCCAGTTTTTAAATCTACACAAAAACTCCAGTTTCCAGCATAACAGAATTCATTTCTTTTTATTTGCCATATCTTTTTTCTAAAATTAAATAATTCAGAATCAAATTTTTCCCATTTTTCGGTTAATTCTTCCATATTATATTTTGATAAAAGATCTAGTCCTTCTTTTCTATCATCTCTTAATATTGTTATATGTGGAAGCGCTCCAAATTCTTTAATACTCAAATCCATTATCTCTTCTTGATAAGGTATATAATCATCAGCTGCAGCAAGTTCTACTGTAAATGAAATACCATTTTTTTTCATTAGTTTAACATTATCAATAAATGTATTTAATTGATTGGTTCTTTTTAATTCTAAATAATGAAATGAGAATTTAATAAATAGTCTTTTTCTAAGTTGCTCAGGAAATTTAGACATTTCCTCAAATCTTTGAGCAAGAGTTCCATTAGTTACTATCATTAAATAATGTCCGCATTCTAATAAAGCTTTTATTATATCAATAACAATTGGAGTAAGTAATGTTTCTCCACCAGCACAGAAGTTTATTAAACAAACTCCTCCAAGGCGTTCTTGTGAAAAACTTTTTTTTATATCATCTATCGTGTGATCAAATTCAAATAGTTTACCGTTGAATTTTCTATTTTGTGTTATATAGCAGTAACTACATCTTAAATTACAGGTTTCTGTAGGAACAAATATATCTATAAATCTTTTTAATTTATCCATTAATACCAACTCTTTTCTTTTTAATTATATCAAAAATTTTCTTTAAATTAAATAAAAAGCACTTAATGTGCTTTATTTTAGTGTGTATCTGCTATATTATTACCTGTAATTTTATTTTTTGTCAAATAGTTATAGAAAATTTTCATCATCATATGGTCAAAAGTCATATGTAGATCTTCATCTATTTGCATATCTAATTCGTCAACATGCATTTTGTAGTCTGCTAATTCTTTTAATTTTCCACCTGTGTAACCAGTAATTCCTACTACTTTTGCTCCACATTCTTTTGCATATTCTGCTGCATTAACAACGTTTTTAGAATTTCCTGAACCACTAATTCCTATAAACAAGTCATTTGGAGTAATCTTATTTCTTAATTGGAATCTAAATACTTCTTCATAACCAATATCATTTGCTACTGCCATGATAGTTGCTACGTTGTCATTTAGACAGTAAAAGTTAAATTTATTGTCTACGTATTCACTAATTCCTTTATTAAAATCATTTTGAAAATGACTTGCAGTGCTTGCTGAACCACCATTTCCACAAATATAGATTGTTCCTTTTCTATTATAGGCATCTAGTATTGCGTTCATTGATTCATTTATTTCATCTAGGTTTAGTCTGTTTATTACGCTTATTTCTCTTTCGTAGTATTCTTTAATTGCTTTTTTAAAATCCATTTTCTTTTCCTTCTTTCTATTAAAGCTTCTTTGAAGCTTTTTTACAAATAATTTTGTTTATAGCATCGTTTAAGTCTTCTGCTATTAGAGTTGGAGATACTTCATATTTTCCGTCTTCACCCTTTTGGCCTGTTTTTAATAATACACTTTGCATTCCCGCATTTTCTGCCATTTTAATATCTAGTGTAGAATCACCAATCATTATAGAACTTGATAAGTCAATGTTGTGCTCTCTTGCTGCTTTTTCTAACATTCCTGTTTTTGGCTTTCTACAATCACATTCTATTTTTAATTCTGGAATTTCTCCTTCAAATCCTTTATCTGGGTGATGTGGACAATAGTAAATGTCATCTATATATGCTCCATCTAAGCCTAGAAGTGTTTCCATCTTCTTATGAATTTCTTCTAGTTCCTCTTCAGTTACTTCGCCTCTAGCAATTACTGGTTGATTTGTTACCACGATTGCAAGATAACCGCTGTTATTAATTTTTTTAATAGCTTCTGAAACTCCAGGTATTAGTCTGAAGTCTTCTTCTTTTCTTAGGAAGCCAACATATTCATTTATTGTTCCATCTCTATCTAAGAATATTGCTTTTTGTTTATTTGCTAAATTTTTAGCATCACATATTCCACTATTATAATCTTCTTGTACTCTTCGATATCTTTCTGGAGTACCCATATCTTTGGCATATTCGCTTGATTTATATGATACTACTTTTCCATCATTAATTAGTGGAACTATAATATCTTTTTCATAATTGTATTTTCTTAAGTCTGTTAAATATTTAAAAACGCTTGGTGAAAATATCATTACTCCTGCATTTACTAAATTCTTATAATTGTATGTTGTTCTATCATTTGATTTATAATCGAAAGCTTTTACTACTCCGCCTTCTTCAACAACTAGGTCACTATCAAATGGATGACCATTTGGATGAGTTAAAAGTGTTACATCTGCATTATTTGCTATATGATATTGTTCCATTTTTTCAAAATCAATATCAATGAAAACATCGGCTAATAAGAATACAAAGTTTTCTTTTAGTTTATCTTTTAGAAAATATAGTGAACCAGCTGTCCCAAGTGGCTTTTGTGGGTCTTCTTCAACATAGGATATGTTTAATCCAAATTGTTTACCATCTCCAAAATAGTCTTTGATAACATTTCCTAGATGGCCAATGATAACTGTAATATCAGTGATTCCATTTTTCTTTAAATTCATCATTTGATGATATAAAATTGGGTATCCTGATATTTCTAGCATTGGCTTAGGAATTACATCTCCAGTTATTTCGGAAATTCTTGTTCCTTTTCCTCCAGCCTGAATAACTGCTTTCATGTTAGTAATGTTCCTTTATATATTTTGCTGTTTCTCTTACTGATTCATCAGAAGTATGGTGTGCTTGCCATCCGGCATTATGAATTTTTGTTAAATCATATTGGAATTTTGGAACGTCACCTTTCCATCCAACATTACCGCCTGTATACTTATACTCAACATTTTCATATCCTAATTCTTCACAAACGATATCTGCTATTGTTGTAACGCTAGTTGCGGTTTCTACGCCTGCATTATAAATTTCTACACCTTTTTTCATTTCAATATCTAGAGTAAATTTAATGATGGCATCAACTAAATCTAATACATATAAATATGGTTTAGTTTGAGTTCCATCACCTAAGATTTCTAATTCATTTGGATTTTTTTGCAATTTTTTTACAAAATCGAAGATAACACCATGAGTTAGATTTGGCCCAATAACATTTGGAAATCTGAAAATTACTGTATTAAAATCATTCATAAAGCTATAAGAAGAAATAAATCCTTCTGATGCATATTTAGCTCCACCATAGTATGAGATTGGATGTAAATCACCTGTTACTTCTGTTAATAATTCTTTTTTATCTCCATAGATTGCAGAAGTTGATGAGAAAAATAAATTTTTGATGTTTTCTCTTCTCATATATTCTAACACTGTATAAGTTGTCATAAATGTGTCATTATAATCAACACTTGGATTTTTTCCACCTTTTTGGATATCAGAGTTTGCTGCTAAATGATATACAATATCAATGCTTTCATTTTTAAGTTCTTCACAAAACTTTTCTGTTTCTTCAATATTAATGTTATAAAATTTATAGTTTTTATTGTCTTTGAAGCAGTCTACATTTTCTTGTTTGCCTAATGTAAAGTTATCAACTACTACAACTTCAAGTCCTCTTTCTAATAAATTTCTTACTAAGTGAGTTCCGATAAATCCGGCTCCACCTGTTACTAATGCTTTCATTTTTTACCTCCTAATTTACAAATATTACGGTTGTACCTTGATGGTCAAATTTGAATTCCATTTCTGGCAAATCGCTCATTTCTTTTCTAAATTTTTCTTGTTTTTCTTCTGGAACATAGAATAGGAAGAATCCGCTTCCACCAGCTCCTAAAAGTTTACCGCCGGTTGCTCCAGCTTTAATACCTCTTTCGTACCATTCGTCGAATTGAGGATTACTAATTCCAGATGCTAGAGTTCTTTTAATTTTCCAGTTTTCATCTAGGATTTTACCTACTGCATCAATGTTATTGTGTTCTAATTCATATTTTAAGTCGTAGGTCATTTCCATAATTCTTTTTTGGCCTTCTTCTTTATCTTTAGCACTAACTATATTTTTAGATTGTTCTTCTAAAATTGCAGATGCTTTATGTTCACCTCCTACATATAGCATTATCAAATTTTTTTCTAATTGCTTAAATGCTTCGTGATCCATTAAGACAGGTTCAACATCTACTGAACCATCTTTATTAAATTTATAGAAATTTAATCCACCAAATGCTGCTGCATATTGGTCTTGTTTTCCGTTTGTAGTATGAACAATATTATTTTCCATATTACATGCTGCAGCTGCAACATCTGGTTTGGAAATATATTCTCTTTTATAACATTTTAAGTTCTTAATTAGACCTACTGTAAATGAACTAGATGATCCTAATCCTGTTCCTGATGGTACATCGGCTATTGAAGTTATTTCTAATCCCTCTAATCCTTCCTGTTTTAAACATTCTCTAAATATGTTGTGCTCTATATCATTGATATTTTGAACTGTTTCTGTTTTAGAGTATTTTAATACGGTTGTTTTTTTATCGAAAGATGGATGACTAGTTATGTACATGTATTTATTTATTGTTGTACTTAGTACACATCCTCCATGTTTTTCATAAAATGACTTTATGTCACTTCCGCCACCACATAGACTTACTCTAAATGGAGTTCTTGTTATAATCATTGTAACACCTTCCTTTAATTTATAATTTAATTATAACCTATTTCATTAATTTTTTATAATATTCGTCGCAGATTTCTTTAGTGTCGCCCATTTTAACAATTTTACCGTGATCTAGCCAAATAACTTTACTGCATAATTCTTTAATACTATCTATAGAGTGTGATACATAAAGTACAGTAGTTCCGCCTTCGATCATCGACATCATCTTGTTTTTACTTTTTTCTTGAAATTTGATATCACCTACTGATAAAATCTCATCAACTATTAGAACTTCTGGATCAACTATTGTTGATATTGAGAATGCTAATTTAGCGACCATACCTGATGAAAAGTTCTTAACTGGAACATCAAGAAAATCTTTTAATTCTGAAAATTCAACAATGTCATCAAATTTTTGTTCTAAGAATTCTTTCGAGTATCCTAAAATTGCTCCATTTAGGTAAATGTTTTCTCTTGCGGTTAATTCTCCGTCAAATCCTGCTCCAAGTTCAATCATTGGAGATATTTTGCCATTTACTTCTACTGTTCCTGTTGTTGGTTTATATACGCCACTTACTACTTTAAGAAGTGTACTTTTTCCAGCTCCATTAGCACCAATAATTCCAACGACATCGCCTTTGTTTATTCTAAAATCAATATCTTTTAATGCCCAAAAATAATCCTTCTTTTTTTTCTTTTTAGGAGTAAAAAGATTTATAAATATCATTTTAAGAGAGTTATCTTTTTCGACTCCTAAGTTAAATTTCATTGAAACATTTTTAAGTATAATCATAAGAGCCTCCTACATGTAATAGACAAATTTGTCTTGTTTTTTTCTGAATATAAACATACCAATAACCATAGTTAGAAAGCCACTTAGGAATAGGACAATAACGTTTGTTATTGATGGACCATTTCCAAATAATACTATTTCTCTTATGGTGTTAATATATTGATATAATGGATTTAATTTAAAAATGTTTTGCAAGTATGTTGGTAATATTGTAATTGAGTAAAATATTGGGGTAAAGTAGTTTAAGATGGTTAGCAGAATTCCCCAAATATATATTACATCTCTTAAGAATACAGTTACAGTTGATAAGATATATCCTATGCCAATAGTAAACATTAATGCGCATAAGAATACATAAGGTAAGTATAAATACCAGATGTTAATTGTGCATTTTGTTCCAGCTGCTGGATCTCCTGATAGTAAGATAATTAGGAAAAATGGAATTAAGGTAAATAGGAAGTTAATTCCTGCAAATAAACATTTTGCTAATGGGAAGATGTACTTTGGCATGTATACTTTATTTATTAATGAGAAGTTTCCTGTTATTGATGTTAAGCAGTTATTTGTTGCTTCACTGAAGTAGTTAAAGATTAATAAACCACTCATTAGGTAAACTAAGTAGTTAACACCTTCCATACTGAATTTAAACATGTTAGAGAATATTAAGGCCATAACGCTCATCATTAAAAGTGGATATAAGATGCTCCATAATACTCCTAGTGCACTTCTTTTATATTTTACTTTAAAGTCTCTCATTATTAATTGATTTAATAAGAACTTATATTTTTTTAGACTGTATAATATTTTCTTTATCACTTATTGATCACCGCTTTCATTATAACAATTATTTTTGAATATTACTAGGTTTACGAATTTTATTAGTGTAAATATCTGCTTGAATCTTTTTGGCTCTTTTATCATTCTATATAACCATTCTGTGTGAGTTTTCTGATAAAATGATGGTGCCCTATTTATTTTGCCACTATAAACGTCTATTGTTCCACCTATTGGCATTATTACTTTTATATCTTTAAATTTTTGTTTGTTTTTGATTATAAAGTTTTCTTGTTTTGGAGAACCTAATGCGACAAATAGAAAGTCTGGATTTGCTTTAAGTATCGTTTTTAGTGCATCTTCTTCATGTATATATCCATTGATATGGCCACATATGTTTATATTTTTGTATTTTTTTTCTATGTTTTTAATTGCTAAATCAAGATTTTCTTCTTTGGCTCCATATATAAATATTTTGCTTTTTGTTTTGAGAGATAGTTTGCATAGTTCATCAAACATTTCAATTCCAGCAATTCTTTCTTTTATTTGGCCGTGTTTTAGTTTAGATGCAAGTATAGTTCCAAAGCCATCTGGTATATTTAAGTTTTCTTTGTTTATTTCACTTACCATCTTTTTATCACGATAAAAATTACAAATTATAAGTGGGTTTGCATTAAATAAGATGTTTCTTTTATTATTTTTAATGTCTTTTTCTAGTTCTTGTAAAATTTCTTTTTTTGATTTTGCTGTAACTTTAATTCCTAATATTTTTTCGCTCATAATTCCTCTTAAAAAAATAAATAGTATATTACTATACTATCTATTTAGCACTAATGCCAATTGTTCCTTTAAATGTTCCATTATCATTTTTATCATCTGTATAGTAAATATTAACTGTGTATGTGTGTACTGAATTTTTTCCTTGGGCAAATGTGCCTGGGCCCATTGTTATGTTTGTAGTTCCATTCAGTTCTTTTGCGGGTTTAATGTTTTCAATGGCTGTGCCACTATCTGAGTAGTTATTGCTTACAATATTATATCTTAATGACCCGTTTTTAAAGGTGTTTTCGTTAATTACTAATGTTACGTAATAAGATATGTTTTCTTTACTATTATTTGTTCCAGTTAAGGTAAATGTTTTACTTACTACTGGAGTATTTTTAGCTTTAGGGCTTGAAAACTCGATTGTATTTGAGCCACTAAAGGCGATGTCTATATCACCATTTTGTAATTTTAGATTTTCTGGTTTAGCGTTACTACTATCGTTTACGCTTAAATACGAGTAGCTTCTACCAATTGCTATTACTACTAAGATTGCTACTAAAAGTACGTTAATAATTAGACGTTTATTTTTTTCCATAGTTATCACCTAATTATAATTATAGAGGAAATATTTGTTTTTGGCTAGTATTAGTTGATTATTTTTAGAATTTTTACAAATTTTATATTTTTTATTATCATGAAAAATTTAAATAGCAATAATAATGTTTATTATGCACTATAATAATTTTGAGAAAATAATATCAAATCTACTAAATCTTATATGTTTAGTAGTAATAAATAAAAGAAAAAATTATATTTATTTTTTTAATAACCAATCAATTATATTTTTATGAATTATCCCATTTTGTGAAAAATCAAATTTATCCATTGAAAGAACATATTTTGGATAATTATCTTCTATTTTATTATAAGCATTAAATTCTCTATTGATGACCGTTTCATCACTTAGAATATAAGCGACCTGAACATATATTTTCTCTTCAAATCTTGTAGCAATAAAATCTATTTCACCATTTTCTAACGTGCCAATGTTTACATTATATCCTCTAGCAACAAGTTCATTATAAACAATATTTTCTAGATAAGCACCAATTTGGTCTTTCTTACCTTCACTCAAAATATTTGTAAAACCTAAATCAGTTAAATAATACTTATATTTACCAGTAAGAATTCTTTTGCCTCTAACATCATATCTTTCTGCTTTTGAAATAAGGTTTGCACGGGTTATGTAATCTAGATAATTATATAATGTTTCTAATGAAACATTTCTAGAATCACTTTGCATATAATTTCTTAAACTTTCTGGAGAAAATATTTGCGATGGAGTGGTTAAAATATACATAACTATTCTATTTAATAAATCAATATCTTTAATATTAAATCTTTTTACAATATCTTTTATTATTATTGAATCATAAATATCATTTAGATATGTTTTCCTAGAAGCATCATTTGTTTGCATAAATCTTTGTGGCATTCCACCCCATTTGATATAATCACTAAATGTTTCTTCAATATCTCTTTTGTCCGTAATATTTAATAATTTACAAACCTCATCAAATGTAAATGGAGTTATTTTAAAGCTTACATATCTTCCGGCAATATGTGTTGCTAAATCACTCGATAATAAGTCACTATTAGAACCAGTTATAAAAATAGATGTATTTTTTGTTGCCCTTAATGAGTTAACAACTTTTTCCCATTTATTAATATTTTGAACTTCATCAAAAAATATATAATATTTTTT
>OJAW01000279.1_pt1 | contig 38902 bp, 34 predicted proteins | sample 1589151 | NCBI WGS metagenome assembly OJAW01 (sample SAMN03283290) | human gut metagenome | biome: human-associated habitat; material: feces | host: Homo sapiens | place: Peru | collected 2012
AACCTATGACCCTCTGCTTGTAAGGCAGATGCTCTCCCAGCTGAGCTATGCTCCCATGTTTGCGTCGCATTTCTTACGGCTTCAATAATATACTACATTCAGGTTAAAAAGTCAACACTTTTTACGGAAATTTTTTTATTTTTTTTGATCGGTTTTGAAAAACCCTTACGAATCAAAGGGTAACGCCCTTCCCGTGTACGGCGGAAAGGGCGTTTAAAGCGAGGACAACGGAACAATTAAGCGTCTTTCTTTTCTTCACTTTCCTCGGGTTTGATTTTTATTCCGAGAAGCTTTCTTATCTGCGGAACCTGAATAAGAATTACCGCAGCTATAAGAGTAAAGATAAGCTCGGGAAGCATGTATGTTCCGTTGTAAAGAAGCGAATACATATACGGGCTCATTCCGTCAGCCCACTGACCCCATACGGAGAATCCGGTGACAAAGTGACATGCAAAACGCGCAGCCATGACGATAACAATGCCGAGATAAATGCCGAATGTGTCAAACTTGCCGATTTTAAGCTTTCTGAAAGCACCGGCGAATCCGAGAACGGTAAACGGTACAATGTAGTCGAACGCAACAACAAGCGCAACTATTCCCGCCGTCTCGCAGTAGGGGAAAACGTTGCCCGACGCGATACCCTGAACAAGCTGAATAAGCGAGAACAGAAATCCGACGGCAAGTCCTGCTTTATTGCCGTGCTTAATCGAAACCATAACGATCGGCAGCATGCTGACAAGCGTTACAGAACCGCCCATGGGCATTTCCCAGACCTTGATAAAGCTGAGAACTACGGCAAGCGCGAGCATTACGGCACACTCTGTCAGAGTCCGGACATTAAATTTTTTCTTCTGTTCCATAATATACCTCCATGGAAAAATAAAATCCGCACACCGGAAGCCCGGTATGCGAATACTTACATTATCTCAGTAAATATTTACCTACGCCGGTATTATCCGTATCAGGTCAAGGGTTCGCGAATGCATCTCAGCCGAAAACAGCACCCCTAATATTATCCGATTAATTATTCCAATGTGCGATATCATTATATATCAGACGACAATTGATGTCAAGGTCTTTCATACATTATTATAAGAGTTCCGTTTTCTACTCCGATATGCGCGTTCTCGCCTACAAACGAATTGCTGACGCCGAGCGGAAAATCATTTGTTAATTCCGCGTTGTCAAGGGTATATTTAAGTCCCGTTTCGCTCACTCCGCGTGCTTCATTATCAAACGAAAAAACGGATATCGTACCCCTCATTTCTTTCCCGAAATCGATTCCGCCGTCCGTCACGGCAGTTATAATATACGTATCGGAAACAAGAAAGCATCTGCATCCCCTTTTTGTAAGGTCTGCGACAAGAGCGATATTTGCGTACGTGTGGTCGGGTCTGCCCCCTACCCCGCCGTACAAATGAATCTCCCTGTACCCTTTTTCGAACGCTGTAAACGCCGACTGATACATATCCGTAACATCCTTTTCAACGGGCAGGCGCGTTACGTTCTCCGAATCCGGGACATATCCGAGCGAATCAAAATCGCCCAGTATATACGTAGGTTCAATATTGAATTTTTCACACGCTTTTAGTCCCCCGTCGGCGGCTATTACGATATCGCCGTCTTTTATTTTCTCGTCAAAACGGGTAAAATCCATTGCGCCGAAACAAAAACATCTTTTCATTATTTTTAATCTCCGATGTATTGAAATACAGAATTAATATGATAAAATATATAAATAAAATTTAAAGAAAGCGTTGATTGCATGCTTGAAATACTTTATTCGGATTCAAATATCGCCGTGATAATAAAACCTGTCGGAATCTCATCCGAACACACGGATAATAATTCGGGCGCGGTCGATATGTTAAAAGAACAGTTAAATACGGAGGTTTACCCCGTTCACAGGCTCGATTTAACCACCGGCGGAGTCATGGTATACGCGCTCAATAAGAAAAGCGCGGGGTATCTCTCAAAGGCGATAGAGGAAAAACGCGTCGTAAAGCAATACCTCGCTATAACCGACGGAATTCCGAGCGAGGACAAAGCTGTACTGAAAGACCTGTTATACAGGGACAGACAGAAGAACAAAACGTTCGTCGTTAAAAGAATGAGAAAAGGTGTAAAGGACGCGGAGTGCGAATACGAAGTAATCAAAAAGAGTGAATCGCGCGCGCTTATAAAAGTACGTCTGTTCACCGGCAGAACGCATCAGATACGAGTCCAGTTCGCCTCGAGAAAAACTCCGCTGACAGGCGACGGAAAATACTCGAGCCGTACGAACACGAACTCAATAGCGCTGTGGTCGTACGCGCTCACGTTCCCGAATCCGTCAAACGGAAAAACCGAAACATACTCAAAAGAACCCGATTTTTCAAAGAGTCCGTGGAATCTTATTTAGATTTCATTATTTTTGATAATTTATAAATACCGGCTCCGATTCCCGCCGCGACGGCGGCGACAGCCAGGACGCGTTCCGCAAGGTCGATTTTTACGCCCGATTTGTCATGAACATATTTTACTCTGCCGTGAATTGATTCGCAGTCCATGCCTATCATCTCGCGGTACGTACGCATTTCGGTAAAGAATCTGTCGGGCTGAGCCTCTTTTAATCTTATAACTCTGACGCCCTGTCTGAGTCCGTCGCCGTACATGCCGAAGCCCGCCGACTTGCACTGACCGAGCCATATTCCGTCTACTGCTCCTATAAAGTCGTTGATATGGTCGTGTGCGAAAAACGCGCCCATTACGTCGCCCTGCTTAAGCCAGCTTTCAAACTGACCGCTGTTGTATTCGCTCGACGAGGGAGCCTCACCGAGATAGCCCTTAAAATGCGTCGACTTATCGGGAAGGTAGAACTTCTTGTTATGCACGTTATCGTCAAAAACCGCGCTTCCGACCATTGACAAAGCCGACGTTTCCTTTAAAAGTCTGTATTCCTCGCAGACCGGCATGTGCTGAAAAACCAGCGACGGTACAGCTTTACCGCCGTTTTTCTTTTTCAGTGCGTCGGACGTTTTCTCATACCATGCTATCTGCTCCGGTTTTACATAATCATAGCCGTCAAATTCGTCGGAATGAGCGTTTGAATTGAGCATCCAGAGATTCGAAATCATTCTTTTACCGTCGTGAGAATATACGGGGATGTTATAATCTCCGTAACCGTCGGTCTCCTTTTTTACGTACAGACAGTTATCATACGTACGCAAAATCTTTTCGTACTCGCTCCATGCGTTTTGCCCGTCGCCGTCGTGATTTCCCCTGACGACGGCAAACGGAATATTTCTGTTTATAAACGGTGCAAAAGTCTTGTCAAGCCCCGTTTTCAGTTTATCAAACGTATCTGCATTTATTATATCTCCCATAATAACCGCCATATCGGGGCGGATTTTATCAATAGCCGTATTTATATGCCTTAAATAATCAAGAATACGCGCGTTATCTTTTCTCGAATCATACGCGGGCTTTTCGTGAATATCGCCGACAACCATTATTCTGAATTCGCCGTTTACGTCGTATTTCATTTTCATATTTTTCAATTTAATCACCGAAACAATGATATCACACTTTCTATTACAATTCAATTATGAATTTTAATATTGCCAACTCTGAATATATATGATATTATAAATAAAATAAACATATTAAAGAGGGTTTAATATATGAAGTTTCTTCAAACCGTCATAAGAGAAAACGGAATCAGAGCGATAGTTTCGGCTGAAAAGGCGATAGGCTCGCATTCGGGAACAAAACAGCCGAAAAAGCTTATCGGCAAGGGCAGAATTCCCGTTATGGATTCTAAAGTCGAGAGAATTATGGAGGACGAATCCGCCGTATGGATAGCAAAATTCGACGACGACGGACAGATTTCCGAGGATGATTTCGTCATCCTCGCCATGACCGACCTGCATTTTGAGGACGACCCCGAATTACGGGACAAAACAATCGACATGATGGTTCGTAACATCTCCGACGTAAACCCCGACCTCGTAGTATTCACGGGCGATATCATTCTCTCAAATCATCAGCAATTAGACGGCGTAAGATTCGCAAAGCTCTTTGAAGATATGGGCGTATACTGGACTTTCATATTCGGCAATCACGAAGCAAGAGCAGAGAAAGAATACCATAAATATTTTCTTATGAAAAACATGTCGCAGTACGAACACTGCCTTGCTAAATTCGGTCCGTCCGAGCTGTTCGGCTACGGCAACCATATTATAAACATTATGAACCGCGGCGGCTCGATAAGACAGAGTCTTTTCCTTTTCGACTCGGGCAGAAACATTTCGGACAAATACAGATTCGAAAACGGACTCGACTCCGACCTGCGCGGCTACGACTATCTTAAAAACAATCAGAAAAACTGGTACATAAATCACATTGAGGAGCAAAGACGCGTTTACGGCGATTTTAAGTCGCTTATGTTCATGCATATTCCGTTGTGCGAATACGAAAATGTAAACAGGCTTGATAAATTCGGCGAATACGTTCCGACCGGCAAGGCGAAGATTCTCTACGGCTCGCAGTACGAATCGATAGGATGCTCACCCGTAAACAGCGGTATGTTCTCGCTTATAAAGGAGCTCGGCTCAACGCAGGCGGTATTTGCGGGTCACGACCATGTAAACGACTTCTGCGCAGAGTACGACGGGGTAAAGCTCGTATACGTTCAGACAAGCGGTTACGAAACCTACACCATGGGAGATCTAAGAAAATGGGACGAGAGTAAATGGATGCAGGGTGCGACCGTCATAACCGTAAAGCAGGACGGTTCAATTGAATTAAAACAACGTTTCAACCGTGATTATCTTTAATAAAAAAGGAGTATTGCAATGAAAAAATCGGCAAAAATCATATCGTTAACCTTAATACTTACGCTGATATTCTCATTCTCCGCGTTTGCAAAAAATCCCGTTTCCGCGCCCGAGGATTTCGTTAATAATTCTCAATCCGTATTTTCCGATACGGGCAAAATTTCGCTCACTCCGGGTACGGATTCGTCGTCGGTCAATTTCAGCTGGGTGTCTCATTCGTTTGATTCGTTCAGATACTCTGCTTCCGCCGACATGTCTGACGCCGTAAACGCCGACGTTGTAAGCGTAAGGACTCCCCTTATCGCGTATGTCGTAAACCGAGTTTCTCTTAACGGTCTTAAAGAGGGAACGTATTACTACGAATACACATTCGACGGCAAAACGCAGAAAGCAAGACCGTTTACTGTAAAAGACGATAAAGATTTTGAAGTCGCGTTCGTCTCCGACGCGCAGATAGGCAGAAGCGGAGACAACTCCGAAGAAGCAATGCTCGACGATGCGTACGGCTGGGAGAGAACCGTAAATTCAATCACAGAAAAAACGAATTCGGCGCTCATACTCTCCGCGGGCGATCAGGTCAACGTCGCGGTAAATAAAAAGCAGTACAACGCGTTTTTAAACCCCGAAAAGCTTAAATCAATCCCTATAGCTGCGGCTGTCGGAAACCATGAGATGTACTCGCAGTTTTTCCCGTATCATTTCTATAATCCCAATATAACCGACGGAGATGCACTGACTTTCGGCGGGAACGACTATTATTTTTCATATTCCGATGTTCTGTTTATCGTCCTTAATACAAATAATTTCCTTAAAGAGGATCACGAAAACACGTTAAACAGAGCTGTATCCGCGTACCCGAATGCAACGGTGCGAATTGTAATGATGCACCAGAGCGCGTACAGCATAAATCCCGACGCGTTTGACAATAAGATAAATTACATCTTGCTCCCCTCTCTGTTCGAAAAATACGGAATCGACCTTGTATTGAGCGGACACGACCACATCCACGCGAGAACCGCACCGATTAACGGCGTAACGTATTTCGAATCGGGCAACGCATCGGGATGCAACTACAATCATGAGGATGAAATCCCCGATTATATCGAGAATTATTTATTCATGGAGGAGCCGACGTATTCCGTTCTGTCATTCGACGACGAAAAAATAACCGTCACGACGTACGGAACGGATACAGATACCGTCTACGATACGTTTACGGTTATTAAGAATACGGAAAACAAAACCGTGCCGGAATACGAACATAGCGTTTTATACGCACCGTTTTTCGCATTCGTAAAACGTCTGCTCGCTTTTATCAACACATTCTTCCATATATTTAAGTAATATCAAACGGAGTCCCGGTTTTCGAGACTCCGTTTTAATTTAGGAAAAGTATTCAATTATTCTTTTCCCTGCGCGTCCGACGCGGATTTGAGCATCTCATTCTCTCTGAAAAGCAAAGAGATGCACCATATTCCGGCGAGGGCGACGACAGTATATATTATTCTGCTGACGATTGCGTCCTGACCGCCGAATATCCACGCTACAATATCAAACTGAAAAAGACCTATCGAACCCCAGTTTATCGCGCCGATAACGACTAAAATAAGCGATATCCTGTCAAGCATACGTTTCAACTCCTTATAAAAGTCTCAACATTATTATTGACGGATATCGCTTTGATATTACAGACGGAAAAAATTTATTTATTCTTTTTAACGATAAAATCCTCATAATCGGCTATCAGCGTATCGAAATACTCGATAACCTGTTCTTTAGGAGTATTAGAGTCGGATACTATCCACCACTTTATAAGCGAGAGAATACCGCCGGCAAAGTACTGCGCGCCGACGACCGCGGGGACTTTAAGCTCGATACCGTGCTTTTCGAAGTCCTCCAGAAGTCCGATAATCTCCTGAGAAACAATTTTATGTACCGAATCTATAAAACTGCCGTTATTAGAGGGAGAAACGGAGATTTTGAGCATTTTTTTATTGGTATATATAAAATCTATTACATTTGACACAAGATTTCTGAAAAACGACTTTGGGTTGTTATAGAGATCGTGAGAATAATTATTCTCATAGAATTCTCTGATCTTCTCTTTCATCACATATTCCATGAAATGATACTTGTCCTCAAAGTGCTTATAAAATGTCGCTCTGTGAACCATTGCCTTGTCGCATATCTCCACAACGGAAATATCGTCGAAGCTCTTTTTCTCAAGCAGAGAAAACATAGCGTCACACAGCAGTTTGTGCGTTCTTCTGATGCGTAAATCTTCCTTGTTTTTCATATTTGACGCAGTCCTTTCATAATAATATATAATGGATATGAAAATAGCATAGCACAATTATCGACATTTGTCAATTAATTTTTTAATATTTATTTTTATAAAATATTTTACTTTTGTAGATATATTTTATATTCAGTTAATATTCGTATATAACAGTCGGCGATTTTCTAAGTTTTTTTAATAATTTTCAAAAAGTACTTGATTTTTCAAAAAAAATGGTTACAATATGTATTAGCACTCAAAGAAAACGAGTGCTAAACAATATTTTATACATTATATTATTTACCCGATTAGGAGGAATATAAAATGAAACTTAAACCTTTAGGCGACAAAGTCGTTCTCCAGTTCCTTGAAGCGGAGGAAACCTCACAGGGAGGAATTCTTTTAGCTTCGTCCGCACAGGAAAAACCCCAGGTTGCGCAGATCGTAGCCGTAGGCCCCGGCGGAACCGTTGACGGCAAGGAAGTAAAGATGGAAGTTTCCGTAGGAGACAAGGTTATACTTAATAAGTATGCCGGAACAGAAGTTAAGCTCGGACAGGACAAATACACCATTGTCCGCCAGAGCGACATTCTCGCAGTTGTAGAATAATTCAGGAGGCGTTTTATTATGGCAAAGCAGATTATATACGGCGAAGAAGCCAGAAAGGCTTTACAGGCAGGTATTGATAAATTAAGCAATACCGTTAAAATTACATTGGGACCCAAGGGCAGAAACGTAGTTCTCGATAAAAAATACGGCTCACCCTTGATTACCAACGACGGCGTTACAATCGCAAAGGAGATCGAGCTTGACGATCCGTTCGAGAATATGGGCGCACAGCTTGTCAAGGAGGTTTCCGTTAAGACAAACGACGTTGCCGGCGACGGTACGACAACCGCAACGCTTCTCGCTCAGGCTCTTGTCAGAGAGGGTATGAAGAACGTTGCCGCAGGCGCAAACCCGATGGTAGTTAAAAAAGGTATTCAGAAAGCGGTCGACAAGGCTGTCGAGGCTGTAAAGGCCGATTCAAAGCCCGTTTCCTCTTCGAGTGATATCGCAAGAATCGCTACTATATCGGCTGCCGACGAGCAGATCGGCAATCTCATCGCGGATGCTATGGAAAAGGTTACGTCCGACGGCGTTATCACCGTTGAGGATTCAAAGACCAGTGAAACCTACTCCGACGTTGTCGAGGGTATGCAGTTCGACAGAGGCTACATCTCCCCCTACATGGTAACCGATACCGACAAGATGGAAGCCGTTATCGACGACGCTTACATTCTTATTACAGATAAAAAGATTTCGAATATTCAGGAGATCCTCCCCCTGCTCGAATCCATTCTCAAAGCAGGTCATAAGCTCGTTATAATCGCAGAGGACATCGAGGGCGAGGCTCTTTCGACCATACTTCTTAACAAATTAAGAGGTACGTTTACATGCATCGGCGTTAAGGCTCCCGGCTTCGGCGACAGAAGAAAAGAAATGCTCCGCGATATCGCTATCCTTACAGGCGGCGAGGTTATCACCTCCGAGCTCGGACTTGAGCTTAAGGACGCAGACGTCAATATGCTCGGACGCGCAAAGCAGGTTAAAATTTCCAAGGAAAACACTATCATTGTTGACGGTGCCGGCGACAGCGAAGCTATCAAGGCAAGAGTCGCACAGATCAGAAGTCAGATTGAGACAACAACCTCCGATTTCGACAGAGAAAAGCTTCAGGAAAGACTTGCAAAGCTTGCAGGCGGAGTCGCAGTTATCCGCGTAGGCGCTGCTACCGAGACAGAAATGAAAGAAAAGAAGCTCCGTATTGAGGACGCTCTCGCGGCTACTAAGGCGGCCGTCGAAGAGGGTTACGTTGCAGGCGGCGGCGTCGCTCTTCTCAACGCTGTTGACGAAATTTCCGATCTTGCCGATTCGTGCGCAGACGCTGACGAAAAGACGGGCGTTAAGATTGTTCTTAAAGCTCTCGAAGAGCCTATCCGTCAGATTGCCGCTAACGCAGGTCTTGAAGGCTCCGTTATTATCGACGCGATAAGAAGAAGCGAAAAGAAAGGCTACGGCTTTAACTTCGCGACGGAAGAGTTTGCAGACATGGCGCAGGCAGGTATTCTCGATCCTACCAAGGTAACACGTTCGGCATTACAGAATGCGGCCTCCGTTGCGGCTATGGTTCTTACAACAGAATCACTCGTTGCGGATAAGCCCGATCCCCAGGCTGACGCGGCGCAGGCGGCGGCTATGGCAGCGGCGCAGGGCGGCGGAATGTATTAATTAATACACTCACAAAACAATAAATCAAACCCCGGTTTCATATCGAAGCCGGGGTTAAATAATTTAATAATAAAAACATTTTACTGCTTACAGGCGTTGAGAAGCTCCCTTACGTTTTCGAACGTATATGTCGGTTTGTACTGCGAGGAGGCTATTTCCTCTCTCGTCGTCTCCCCTGTCAGCACGGCGCATGTGTCCGTTCCGCCGTTAATTCCGCACGCAATATCCGTATACAGTCTGTCGCCGACAACGAGCGTCTGCTCTTTTGTAAAACCCGAATCGGCAAGACACATATCGACAAGTATTTTATTGGGCTTTCCGAGATACTCGGGAGCTCTGCCGACGCAGTTATCTATCATTGAGCAGATAGAACCGCAGTCGGGAATGAATCCGAACGGTGCGGGACAGCACAAATCGGGATTTGTCGCAAGATACGGGATATTCTTTGTCGAAAGAAGCTCGCATGCGTACTCCGTCTTTTTATACGTAAGCTCGTTATCAAATGCGACGAGAACGCATTTTACGTCGTCGTCGGGCGTTTCGGTTATGTTAAGAGCGTTCTTTTTAAGCTCCTTAACGTATGACTTCGTTCCGAGGACAAACACTTTTTCGTCGGGGAAATGCTCTTTTAAATAAAGCATGGAAACATATCCCGCGGTTACAAAAAGATTTGCAGTCGTCTTTATATTCCACCTTGCAAATTTTTCTATGTAGCTGTCGGTCGAATTCGTCGAATTATTTGTAATATAATACGCGCGTCCGCCGACAGAATCTATATAATTCAATAAATCCATGCTCCCGTCAAACAGAGTATTGCCGACGGAGAGCGTACCGTCTATATCGAATAAAAACAATTTTTTTTCGGATAAATTCATCTTAATTTTTCCTTTACAAAACATCACGGCAACCCCCGTGAGGGTCGCCGCGGTATTTACTTCAATTTTTAATCATGCGCCGAATTTTGAAGAAGCGAACTCCTTAAGTTTACCGGTAACGTCATCAATGAAACCTGCGTCGATGAAACAACCGAGAATCTGCTTAAGGAGGCTGAGAAGCCAGCAGAAGATATCGATTAAATCTGCCATATTTCCAACTCCTTTCAATGTATAATTCTTTACTCTTTTATTTTACATTATAATGCGCCGTCAATCAATAGGAATTTAAAAAATTCACGTTTGTACAACATTAACGCAACATTATCAGCCGATAATCTCGCCTTTTGCATTAAACAGCGGTAATTTTTCAAGATAAATAAGGTCTTTTCTGTCCTGCGCATCGCCCTCTGCAAGAATAGCCATACGTCCGCAGATTTCCGCGCCCGTCTCTTTTACGAGAGTTTCAAGCGCGTGAAGCGACTCTCCGGTAGAAATAACATCGTCGACTATAAGAATTTTCTTGCCCTTCATCAAAGCGGCATCGGCGGTATCGAGATACAGCTTCTGCTCTGATGCAGTTGTAATCGAGTGAACGTCAACCTCGAGAACACCGGTCATGTAAAGCTTTGGCTTCTTTCTTGCGACAAAGTATTTTTTATCCCCGTGCTGACGCGCCATCTCGTGAATAAGGGGAATACCCTTAGCCTCTGCCGTGAGAAGATAATCATACTCGGGCGCGCGTTTTAAAAGCTCCTCGGCGCATGCAACGGTCAGCTCCGCGTCGCCGAAAATAACGAACGCGCCGATATAAAGGTCATCGTTGAGCTTGCACAAAGGCAGGCTTCTGTCAAGACCCGCAATTTTCATTTTGTATTCCATGTTTATATCCTCCGATAAACTGATTGCATATTAATTATATCACCGCTTAAAAAAAAGTCAAATCAATTCAAAAGAAAATGTAAAAATGTGTTTAAAAAAACGTGATAATATGATATTATATTGAATTGGAGGGATTAAAATGTCCGATATTAAAGTTATAGCACACAGAGGAGCAAACAAATACGCCCCGCAGAATACGATTCCCGCGTTTGAGCGTGCAATCGAACTGGGCGTTGACGGATTCGAGACGGATATTCACCTTACAAAGGACGGCGTACCCGTTATCTGTCACAATTACACCGTAAACGATACTTCAAACGGAATGGGCAATATTTCATCCTATGAATTTGAGGATATAAGAAAGCTTGACTTCGGCTCGTACTTTTCTCCCCGTTTCGCAGAAACGAGGATTCCTACGCTCGACGAATTTCTCGACACAGCGGACAGGGGCGACGTAAAGATTATCAATATCGAATTGAAATCTCCTAAAAACGGCGAACAGGGCATCGTCGAAAAAACGATTGAAGCCGTTAAAAATCATCATCTTTCAAGCCGTCTGATAATTTCAAGCTTTGATTACAAGCTTCTTATAAAGGCAAAGGAGCTTGACCCCGACTGCCGTACGGCGTATTTATACAGTCCGAATTCGAAGGACATGCTCAAAATGTGGTTCAGACCGTTCGATTTTGCCGAAAAAATCGGATGCTATGCACTTCACCCAATGCACTGCTACGTTACAAAGGAGTATGTAAAGAGAGCGCATAACGCAGGATTAAAAGTAAACGTCTGGACGATAGATTCGGAAAGAATGATTAAATACATGGTCAAATGCGGAGTCGACGGTCTAATAACGGACTGCCCCGACAGAGTAAATTCAATATTGAGAAACACCGTATTCTAATTTACAAGGAGAATAATTTTGAACATAAAATTTGCCGTTCCCTGCCTGCTGGGACTTGAAGCACCTATTGCAAACGAGCTTCGCGATATGGGCGCGCCCGACGTTGTAAGCGAAAACGGAAGAGTTCTGTTTTCGGGCGATGAGCATATACTTGCAAGAGCGAACATACGCTCGCGTTTCAGCGAAAGAATACAGGTTTTTGTCGGAACGTTCGAGGCACACAGCTTCGAGGATTTGTTTCAGGGCACAAAGGCTATGCCGTGGGAACGCTGGATAGGAAAAACAGACCGCTTCCCCGTCAAGGGCTATTCGCTCAATTCCGACCTCTTCAGCGTAAGCGACTGTCAGAAGATAATAAAAAAAGCCATGGTAGAAAGGCTTAAACAGACGTATCACATAGAATGGTTTCCCGAGTCCGGCGCGCTGTATCAGGTTCAGTTTTCAATAATGAAAAACAAGGTTTCCCTGCTTATAGACACTTCGGGCGCGGGACTTCACAAGCGCGGTTACAGACCCGCCGCGAACAAGGCTCCGATAAAGGAAACGCTCGCCGCCGCCATGTGTTCATTTTCGCATTTAAGAGATTATCACACGCTCTATGACCCGATGTGCGGTTCGGGAACTATTCTGACCGAGGGAGCAATGATGGCTAAAAACATAGCCCCCGGCGTAAACAGGCATTTTACGGCAGAGCAGTGGAATCAGATTCCGCCCGAGGTGTGGAGAGAGGAACGTGAAGAAGCAAAAAGCCTTGAAAAGCACGACATCCCGTTTCATGCGTACGGCTCCGATATTGATTCTCACGCACTCGAAATAGCTAAAATGAACGCAAAACGCGCGGGAGTCGGAGACCTTATCACATTCGAAAAACACGATATCCGCGATTTTGAACGCAAGACCGAAAAAGGAACTGTCATAATCAATCCCCCGTACGGCGAAAGACTTATGGATTTAAAAGAAGCCGAACGTCTGTACCGTGACATGGGCAGGGTTCTGACCCCGCAGAAGGGCTGGAGCTACAGCATCATAACGGCGGACGAGGATTTCGAAAGCTGTTTCGGCAGAAAAGCCGACAAACGGCGTAAATTATATAACGGCATGATAAAATGTCAGCTTTATATGTATTTTAAATAAAATCAAGCGCAGTCACGGCAAGCAAACCGGACTGCGCTTCCTTATTTAATCAAGCTCTATTGTACCCTTATAATTCGGGTTATACATATGATCCGCATAAACGCCGAAAAGCTTTGTCACAACCTTAAGGGGAGGAACTGCCTTTACGCCGTTGAACATGAGATAAAAGTTGAACAGCTCGTAAAATCCGGGATTGGCGTACGCTTTAATTCTAACGTTTTCACCGTCGAAAGTAAACTTCAATATTCTCTCCTGCGCGGAACCGAGAGGAACTATCGTAACGGTCAGCTCGTCGCCGTTTTCGTTCCATGTCGCGCTCGAAGCAACCTCGAATCCTATACCCGAAATCATAATTTCCGAGTAAAGACGTTCGCCCGCAAGACCGACATCAATAGTCTGTTCACCGCAGTCGGACTCGACAAACGACATTTTAAGCACATCGCCCTCAAAATCAAGACAAATGTCGTTAATACACCCAGAACGCTTTGAAAGCATGAACGTCGTGCTGGGACCTATAATTCCCGCGTATGAATTCTCGCCCTCTATTTTTATATGCTTGTTTTTAAGATAAAGCTCCCTGCTCTCGTTTCTGACAGCCTTTGCAACATAGGGATCGGCTCTGTGTGCAACGGCGGCTGAAAGCTCATTGTCGTTTTCGGGCATTTTACCCGACTGAAACGCCTTTGGGAAATACTCGTTGAGAACATGAATAAACGTATTCTCATCGCATTCTCCCGAGGTACACGCAAATATCGCGTCATATTCGGGGTAAACGACTACAAACTGACCGTAAAGACCGTTGAAGGAATACGTGCCTCTCTCGGGCTGAACGAAAAGCTGGTAGCCGTAGCCCGTGTTCTTATTAAAAATCGACGGAATCTTTGTTACGTGAGGCTCGGTTGCCTGATCAATCCAGTCTGCGGGGATAAGCTGTCTGCCGTTCCATTCACCGTGCTGCAGGTAGCACTGTCCGATTTTTGCTATATCCTCAATCGTCATGAATGCTCCCCATCCGCCTGCGTCGCAGCCGTCGTGATCCTTTTCCCAAAACGGAACGTCGATTCCGAGCGGCTCGAACAGTCTCGGCGTAAGATATTCCGAAACCGTCTGCCCGGTAAGCTTTGTAAGAAGCTTTGAAAGCATATACGTATTCTCGCTTAAATAATTAAACTTCGTACCCGGCTCGTCCTTGAACGGAGCGTTGAGCCAAAGCTCGTCCCATCTGTTTTCCTGGCTGTCATAGATAACGGGAATTTTCTTACCGCTTCTGTGCGTAATAACGTCATAAACAGTGACCTTAGCATAACGCTCGCGATCTCTCTTTGTTTTACACTCGAACGGGAAATAATCTATCATCTTATCCGAAAGCGACAAAAGTCCCTCGCCGACGGCTATGCCTATCGCCGTTGCCGTAATTCCCTTTGAAAATGAGAACATGGACATGGGCTTGTCCGCTTTATACGGAGCCCAGTAACACTCGGCGGCAACCTTGCCGTGTCTTAAAACCATAACGGAGTGCATATTGAGCTTCTTCGAATCGAGAACGTCGAGAAACTCGCGGACAACATCTGAATCCACGCCTACATCGGACGCCTTTTCGGCTCTCGGTAATTTCTTAACATCTATCATAAGTACACGCCCTTTCATAGAAATATTAACTGAATATAAACTGAATTGCAATTAACAATCTGTGAATATATTAAATATTTTTTAATTTCGGCGTAAATTTTGTTACATTTGTCGAATATATATTAATAAATTTACAATCCGTTTACATTTTCATCCTTTTTGACGATTAATTTAACGGCGTATCACAAAAAAAGAGACTCCGTCGAAAGAGTCTCTTTTTTTTCAATTTAATTTTTAAACTTTAATCCTCGGCGAGGAATATATGCCCGTTCTGCGTAAAATGTATTCGTAACTGAAGTGCCAGTCCTTTGTACGCCAGCCGTCGGGACCGTAGTGAGAGTGATTTTCATACGTATTGTGAACCGCACCGAAGCAGTTGTATCTGTGAATAAACAGCTTAATTTCGACCTTATGAACTCCGTCGGACAGCTTGTCAACATAAAGCTCGAACGGAGAATAGCATATATATCCCCTGTCCTCTCCGTCGACAAACACTTTCATAACCGCACCCTTGTAAAGCGGGATATTAATATCCATAAATCCGTTCTTTGTCTCTACGTCAAATTTATATGTAATCGCTCCGCCGTAGAACGGGAATCCCTGATTTACAAGATCCGAGAACGAAACCTTTTCGCTTCTTTCAATTATTTCCGAGTATGTTCCGCTGACTTTAACGCCGAAATCGCCGAGAATATAGCACCACTCCGCGCTTGTCGTCTCACCTAACGGCAGGGTAAGCTCTATTATATTATCGCCTTTATGAAGCTCGGGGAGCTTTACGGTATCTATCGACTTGTCGCAGAAGAATCCGACGGGCGTGTTATCGATTTTTTCGCCGTTTACGATTATTTCAGCACTCTCTGCGTTTTCGACGGCAAAGAGAGCGTCTTTAACTTGAATTGCGGAGTGAACGGTAAATCTGAATGAGATTGTATGCTCGTTTTTCGCTTCTCCCATAACCCACGGCTGAGCAACGTTGCCCGTCTGCTCTTTAAGCCCGATTGCAAGGCGTGCCTTGTTATTCGCTCTCAGAATTTCCTCTCGCTCCTGCCATTCGCCCGAGTCAACCCTGAACTGAGCCATATCGAGCAGAAGAACGTTCTTTTCACTCAACTCATAATCGACAAATTCGTTAAGCCGGTAAATCCTGCCCTCGCTCTTTTTGTCGGGAATAAAAGCACATTCGCTCTTTTTGTTTTCGAGTTTTAATAACAGAGAATCGCATGAGTGAATTCTATGCGTTATTACGGTAGTATTATTCTTATACCTGTAATCGGCTTTTCTTATTTCACCGCTTAACGTATCGTAAACGTAAACGGTTTTATGTCCGGGTACGGTTATCGAAACATCGTCGTAAATTACGGCGTCGAACGTATCGGGATCGGACGAATGAGCGATAAACAGCCAGTCGCAGTCGTTGTCGCGTCTTAACTGGTATATTAAATTATCGGTAAGCGTACCGTCAATATCCCTTATTGTAACATCCCTTACGTCGTCGAGCGCGTCAAGAAGAGAAGATCTGTCAAACGCAATATTGACAGCTCCGTCGGAAAGCTTTGCTCCCCTGTCGGTTTTAACCGCGTTTTCATATACGGGAGCACTGCCCATAATAACGAGTCTGCCGCCGTCCGCCTTGAATTTTTCGAGTCTTTCAAAAGTCGTGTCTCTCAAGGTTTCGCATCCGGGAACTATAATAACATCATACGACATCTTTCCGACTCTCAGAGGGGCTGAACCCTTTTCGCACTGCGAGGGCAGAAGCGATTCGCATATAAAGTCAAAATCAACGCTTCCGTCGAGCATCCGGCGAGTAAACGTCTGAAAATTCGAATCAAGAGTCTGACGCTTGAGAGCTGTTTTATCATTTGGTCCGAAATGAAGCCAGAAGCTTTCGACGGGGTGAATTACGCCGACCCTGACAACAGGCTTTCCTCTCGTCATCGCGGTATGTACACGGGAGAAGTGATCCTCTATATATTTATATTCCTTATACCACGGGGACTGATAATTTATCGACGCGGGATAGTCGCGCTTTGCTTCGCCCTCCATTGAAACCCATGCAAGATGCGGAACTCTCACCGTAACTCCGAGAGCCGTCTGCCAGTCTCCGTGAATTTTATGGTGTCTGAAATCATAGTCCCATCCGGTTACGCCGTAAAGCTCGGAGAGCATACCCTCCCTGCCGTACTGGCGGACGGCAGACTGCGCCTGCTTCGCCGTGGTAAGCTCGTAATTATGACAGAGCATGTCAATACCTGGGATATCGAATCCTCTGTACGAACGCATACAGTCGCCGAGAGCGGCCGTCTGACTCATCAATGTCGGCTCCTCCATCATATGTCCGGTGAGCGCGATTCCGTTTTGTCTGCACCACTTACCGCACGTATCGGCAAAAGCGGAGGCGAAACGCTCAGAAATATGGTCATGATAATGATATCTTACGACAGATACGCCGTCTTTTTTCTCCCAGAAAAGCTCGGGCAGACTGTCGAGAATATCGTCGCCGTAACACGCCTTGTACGTCTCGGAAATATCGTCCGTCCAGGGGATAACGACGTCGGACTTATCCGTTGAATTCTTTAACGTATTCTTTCTCGTAAACTGAGGCTCGTCCGTAAATATAGACGGAATCGTTTTCGAGAATTCATCTCCTACATGCTTTTTATACGTTTCATAAGTTATTTCAATGAACTTTTCGATAGCTTCTTTATTAAGCGTGTCTACGTACGTCTGATTGTTAAACCATGCCGACGGGGTATGTACTTCAAGATAAGCATACCATTTTACGCCCTTTGCGGGAGTATTTTCATCTGTTCTTTTGTATGAATCGAGATATCCGTCCGAATCAAGGCTTACGTCGTAGCAAGCGATTAACCTTCCGTTTCCGCTTCTGCCTCCCTCGGCTCTCGAATCGTTTATGTTAATTCCGTCACCCGCTTCGGCGTTAGAAACGGGAGTGAACACGAGACATCTCGCCCTGTATTTTTCATTCCCGGTTACATAACCGCCCGCAAATCCCGACGGCCATCTGTCCTCGTCATATAGATAGGCGAGCATGTTCTCTTTTTTCGCTTTTTCAACACAGGAAGAAACGGCGTTCATGTGTTCGTCGGAAAGATATTTTGTTGCAAGTCCCGTACGAACGTGCATGTGGAATCCGCCGAAGCCCATCTCTTTAAAGACATCTATCTGACGAATAAGCTCGTCCTCTTCGAGTTTGCAGTTCCACGCCCAGAACGGAGTACCTCTGTATTCGCTCGTAGGATTCTTAAAAAGAGAATCGGAAAGGTAAGCTTCTTTATTTTTATTATAAAACATAAATTCACCTCATTATTTATCGAAAAAATAAGCTTCCGTCATTGCGCACAGCGCGTGGTATACGGGCAGTGTGTATTCCTGAATTACGAATGTTCTGTCAGAAGGCGTTTTAATCGTAACGCCGCATAAGGAATCGAGCCTTCCGCCCGATTTTCCCGTTATCGAAACTGTTTTAATTCCCTTTGCCCTCGCGGTAATTACGGCATTCACGACATTTTTCGAATTACCCGACGTACTCAATGCGATAAGCACGTCGTTTTCGTTCGAAGCGTAAGCGTAGACCTGCTGGGCAAATACGTTTTCGGGGCTTACGTCGTTCATAAACGCGGTCATGAGTCCCGTCTGACTTACAAGAGAAATAGCGGGCAGTCCGTACTGTAGGTTATCCGCGACGGTTTTATCTTCGAATTTAGATTTATCCTCATCGCTTATTTCTCTTTTTAAATTAAATCCCTTGAGAAGCTCACCCGCAATATGCTCGCTGTCGGCTGCGGAGCCTCCGTTTCCGCATATCATGATTTTTCCGCCGTTTTCATAGCATACACACATTAATTCGTACGCCTTTTTTATATCGTCACGACAGACGGACAAATCCGGATATCTGTCAAACAGCTCTTCAAATATTTCATTAACGCTCATGTCTTTTTCTCCTTTATGGAAATGCAAGCGACAGCGCGGCAAAATCGCCTATCCTGTCGCCCAGCTCGGCGGGTACGATTTCGCAGGCATTTGAAATAACGCTAAGCGACTCTTTCTTTATACTCTCATACATTTTTTCCTTGAGAAGTTCACCGCTTCGGGCAAATATACTGCCTATAACTATTTTTTCGGGAGCTAATATATCGATAAGAATACTAAGCCCCCTGCCGAGCATTTCTCCGCATTTATCGTAAACGCTAAGCGAGAATTTGTCCCCGTTCTTTGCGTATTTTGCAAGATTGGCGGCGGTAAGCTCAATATTATCTTTTAATATTTCGGAATCCTCAAAATCCGTGTTTTCCCTCATAATTTCGGCGAGATTCTTAATTCCTCCGCCCGAGCACCAGCCCTCAAACGAGCCGTATTTTGAATAGCCGAGAGGTCCCGAATCGGTAAGTCTGATATGCCCTGCCTCTCCCGCCATGCCGTTTGTGCCGGAGTAAAGCCTTCCGTCGAGAATAAGCCCGGCGCCGAGTCCCGTTCCGAACGTTAAAAAAATCATGTTACGGCATCCTCTGCCCGCGCCGAATTTCCACTCCGCAACCGAGCATGCGTTAGCGTCGTTCTGCAAATAAGCCTTTACTTTAAACTCGTTTTCGAGTATATCGACTATCGGAACGTTGTCCCAGTCGGGGAGATTCGGCGGACACTGTATAAGTCCGCGCGTACTGTCGAGCGGACCTCCGCAGCTGATTCCCATGCCGACGACGTCGTTTTCCGTATCGACTCCGTTTTTATCGGCAATTTCCTTTATTGAATTTATAATATCGTTTACAACGCATTTCCATCCGCGTTCCTTTTCGGTCGGAAATGCTGTTCTGTCTAAAATAAATCCGTCCGTAGAAACAAATTCTCCCCTGCCGAGAATTACGGCGCATTTTGTACCGCCGATATCGACTCCGAGGGAATATTTATATTTTTTATCCATAACAGAACCTTCTGATTATCAATATTAATAACAGTTTACATTATTTAAGCCGTTATTTCAATATAAAAAAAGCCGTTTTGCGAAAAATCGAAAACGGCGCGTAATATTAAAATAATCAGTTTTCAACGTACTCTTCAAGCAGAGCGATAACGTCGTCGACAGTCTCGATACCCGCAACGGCTCTGTCGGGAATCTCAACGTCGAATTCATCCTCGATAGCGACGGCAAGATTGACGAGTTCGAGCGAATTGAGTCCCAGGTCGGATCTGATATTCGTCTCTCCCGTTATCTCCTCGGGCTTGATATTTGCATACTGACATATAAGCTTTTTAAGTCTTTCAAGCATATTTAAACCTCTCCTTTTACTGTTTATAGCTTTCGTAGCTGTCGGCTACATTCTGTCTGATGATTTTTCTCGTCGAATTCTTCGGAAATTCCTTTGTTACTACCGCAACGTCCTGAACCTTTTTATACGACGGCTGACGGCGGTTAAGAGCGAAGATGTCCTTTTCGACTTTTTCTTTTATCTCCTTTTCGCTCATATTATCAAAATCCGACGGCTCTACGTAAACCGCAAGACCGATAACCTTTTCCGTTCTGCCTCTTATCTCCTTTTCGAGTTCGAGCGCAACGGCTTCTCTTATGCAGCTTAAATTATCCATTACAAAAAATTCGATATCCTCCGGAAATACGTTTTTGCCGTTGTCGAGGATGATGAGCGTTTTCTTCCTGCCGGAAACGAACAGATCGCCTTTATCGGTAACTCTGCCGTAGTCGCCCGTTTTGAACCATCCGTCCTCGAACGACTCCGCCGTAGCCTCGGGATCTTTATAGTACCCCTGCGTTACGTTATCGCCCTTAATCCAAATTTCGCCTATGCCGTCCGTGTCCGGGTCGTGAATTATAAATTTCGACTTCGGGAACGCAAATCCCGCGGATGTCGGGTCGTCGTCCGCATGCATATTGAGAGTTACCGTCGGCGACGATTCCGTAAGACCGTAGCCGTTATAGACTCTGAATCCGAAGTCGCCGAGTCCCGAAACATAGTCGGCTCTCGACGGAGCGCCTCCGCAGACGAGCGTCGGGAATTTATCGCCGAAATTCTTTCTTATCGAAGCGAACAGGACTTTTCTCAAATCTATACCGTGACTTCTTAATTTATTACTTAGTTTAACAAGCTTTTTTAGCGGTTCGGCTTTGCCCCTCTCCTTAGCCGCAGCCCATATACCGTTATAAATACCCTCTAAAACAAGCGGAACGGCATTCATTGCGTCGGGTTTGAAAAGCTGAATATTGGGAAGAATATTCTTTAGGCTGTCATTTACGTAAATCGTTGCGTTCATGTAAAGCGCGGTAAATATGTTACAGCTCAATTCAAACACATGGTTCATCGGAAGAAGCGAAAATGAGGTATATTCCGTCGGAATAGTGTCGATAATACCGTCGACATTTGTCGCAAAATTCTTATGCGAGAGCATGACGCCTTTATTCGCTCCGGTTGTTCCGGAAGTGAATACGATAGCCGCAACCGCGTTATTGTCGATAACCGCGTCGATATACGACCTGTCGCCGTTCTTTATAAGCTTATTGCCCTTTTCGACAAGCTCGTCGAACGTCATGAAGCCCTCGTCATCGTACTTCTTATTCCATACAATTACGTTTTTCATGCGTTCGTCGTTTTTAATATGCTCTTTTAATGTTTTATAATAAGTTTTAGAGCAGAATACAGCCTCTGCGTCGGCTTTGGTCATCAGTTTTGAAATGCCGTCATCGCTTAAGTCTTTATCAAGCGGAACGGCGACTCCGACGCCGCACACAACGGCAAGGAAAGATACTACCCATCTGTATGAGTTCTCGCCGAGAACGGCGATATGCTTGCCTTTAAGTCCCATAGACAAAAGAGCGGTTCCGACTGCGTTAACGTCGGAAACAAGTCTTGTTATCGTATAGGATACGACCTCGGTCTTGTTCTGCTTTTCAACAATAGCCGTACGTCCGGTAAAATTAGACTCTGCGCGGTTGAGCATTTCCTTTAAATCGCGAAGAGGTCCCATCATGTGAGCCTTATGTCTTAATTCATCGACAAGTTTTTTTTCGTTCTTATCCATAAAACATACCCCAAAAATTTCTGAATTTTCTACCTAATGCATATATTATAGTCCCGAGTTGCGGTTTCGTCAATAGTACATTTACGTTTTGTTAATATTTTTTTAATATTTAAATAAGACATAATTGTTGATTAATAAACAGTTATATTTCTTCTGTCGCATATCATGAATTTTCATAAGCAAAATTTCATATAAGCTGTATAATAATTTCATAAAAAATTGTAAACGCACTGCATGATAATCATAGAACCGTAAACTAAACAATATATTATAAAAGAGCGATTCCGACGAACCGCTCTTTTTACTGTTTATTCTGTTTCAGATAAATCTGTTATAGAATTTTAGCATGGCGTCTATTGCCTTCTGCGATTCCTCGCGTTCGGGACGGAGCACGGAGAAAACGTGCGGGAGATCCTGTCCCTTGTATTTCGGCCAGTCCATAAGCTGAGCTTTAAGATGCTTGTCCGCATACAATTTATATAAGCGTCTCGTCTGCTTAAGCGCGAGGAAATCGCCTGAGCTCGTTATCATAAACGTAGGCGGAATTTTGCCGTAGTCAATAATATCGTCGGCATTCATAAAGAAACGCTCAGGTCTCTTTTTATAATCCGTTCCCCACATATAACGGCAGTAAAGACCCATAACGGGAGAATTCATAAACGCAACCGGGTGCGTGAGTGCAAGAACGTTGAACTCGAGTCCTGCGTCCTCAACATTAAATATCTCCCTTAACTCTTTATTTGCCGCAAGAACCGCAGAATAAAACGCAAGCTGACCGCCGGCAGAGTCACCCGTAAGAAGTATCTTATTGTCCTCGCACGGAAAATCATGCAAATGTTTTTTTATCCATTTAAACGCAAGAGCGATATCCCGAAGCTGTCCGTCGACCGTTGTTTCGGGAACGAGACGGTAGCTTATATTAAATACGACATAGCCTTTTTTAGCAAGATTAAGGCAGTACATTTTATTAAGCTCTTTATCGGCGTACATCCATCCGCCGCCGTGAATGTCAATAATAACGGGGTGCTTTACTCCCCCGTCGTCGGGATAATACACATCCAGCTTATGATAGTGATTCCCGTCGTCCGTATAGTAAAAATCATTTTCTTCGATAATTCCGTCGGGCTTTACATCTCCGGCATGGGTTTTCGCGTCGCTTTTTGCCGTCTGTTTCCAAAGAATATTAAATACGTCGTATATTTTTTTCATAAAAAAACGCCCCCGATACAAATGTATATAAATATCTATACATATAGTATCAGAAACGTTTACATTTTGCAACAAAATTTACATGGCGAGCATATATTTATATATTCCCACGAACTGAAGCACGGAACCCGCGAGAATAAAAACATGAAATACACTGTGAATGTACTTGACCTTTTTGCCGATTCCGTAAAGTATCGCGCCGACAGTGTACGCAACCCCTCCGCCGAGAATAAAGATAACGCTCATTTTTCCGAGCTCGCTGAATTTATATACGCAGGCAAAGCCGATAGCGACAGCCCAACCCATCGCAATATACATTATCATCTGTATAACCTTGAACTTTTCCTGATTCATAAACGTAAACAAAATACCGAGAGCCGCCAGAATCCATTCCGACGCGCAGATTGCTATGCCCATTTTTAAATTAACAGCCTTAATTGCAACGAGAGAAAACGGAGTAACCGTACCGGCGATAAGCAGAAAAATAACCGAGTGGTCAACTACTCTTAATACCTTTTTCGGAAACGACGGATTAAATCCGTGATACGTCGCGGACGAAGCATACAGAATAATCATCGTTATGCCGTAAACAATAACAGAGGGAATAAATCCGAAATGTGAAAGGCTGACGCACCTTGTAATGCACATAACGAGCGCAAAAATCGCAAACGGAACGCCTATCATGTGAGTAATGCTGTTGACCCAATCCTCTTTGCGCGAATAATCCGGTATCGGAACGCTTTTAAAATCAAACATAAAAAACACCTCATAAAATTGTACTCGTAATATATAATTGCACTCTCAATGCAGTAAAAGACATTTGTCTGTTATTTTGTCTTAAAGTATAAACGATATATAAAAACATTCCGAGAACTAAATATAAACTGTTTATTAATTATTGTAAGATAAAATAAAAACACATTAATAAACAATTCACACCCTTCTGTTTATCTTGTGCAGTTTATACAGTTTTTTATATAAAAAGTATTGACATCACATTCAAAACGTCTTATAATACAATTAATGAACAGAGTATTAACTGTTTATAAACTATCTGTGAGGTGCTATTTATGGAGAACATTAAGAATATAAGCACGGCGATGCTTGAGTACAGAAGAAATACGCTTGACGACGAGATAGTCGAAATTGAGCACATGCTTACTCTTACGCAGTCTAAGCTCATCACCTTGCACAATAAGAGCCTTATCGAGAAAAAAAGCGCGGAAATGGCTGAAATCGACAGAGAGCTTGAATTAAGAAAACAGAATAAAGCAGATTAATATATAAATTATCTCCGTTACAAAAAGCCGCCCGACGAAAACTGTCGGGCGGCTTTATTATTGTAATTAATTACTCTCTGTGCGCGTATTTTGCAAGATAGGATTCAATTCTGTCAACAGGACTTAAAAGCTCGCTTAGCGACTTATCGTTATTAAGAGTATCGATAAGAAGCGCAACGTACTTTGACATATTGACCTCAAAGAACCAGTCTCTTTTAAGAAGCTCCGGCGAGCGGTAAATAAGATTCGTGGTGAATATACCGTTTATAAGTCCGTCCGCGTAAGCCTTATCAAACGCGTCAAGACCGTTGCAGAAAAGTCCGAACGCAGAACAGACGAAGATTCTGTTTGCCTTGAGCTCCTTGAGCTTTGATGCAACCTCGAGCATCGAATCACCTGAGGATATCATATCGTCAACAACAATGACGTCCTTTCCCTCTACATTGTCGCCCAGAAATTCATGAGCCAGTATCGGGTTTCTGCCGTTTACGATTACCGAGTAGTCACGCCTTTTGTAGAACATACCGAGTTCAACGCCGAGAACGGTAGAATAATATATACATCTGCCGAGTCCGCCCTCGTCGGGAGAAATAATCATGAGCTTATCCTTGTTAATAACAAGATCGGAAACATTTTTAACAAGAGCCTTTATCATCTGATAGGTGGTTGTAACATTTTCAAATCCCTTGTTGGGAATCGAGTTCTGAACTCTCGGGTCGTGAGCGTCGAACGTGATTATGTTCTCCACTCCGTAAAGATTGCAAAGCTCCTGAAGCGCAAGAGCGCAGTCGAGAGATTCGCGTGCGGTACGCTTATGCTGTCTGCCCTCGTAAAGCATGGGCATGATAATATTAAGACGTCTCGCCTTACCTGCCGTTGCGGCAATAGCGCGCTTAAGATTAGCATAGTGATCGTCGGGCGATGTGGGGAAATCCTTGCCGTACATGTTGTACGTAACTCCGTAATTAAACACGTCGACGATAAAATACAAATCGTAACCTCTTACGGACTCATGAAAAACGGCCTTGCCCTCTCCCGTTCCGAATCTGTGGAAACGGCAGTCAAGCAGGTAGCTGTCCTTCTGATAACCCGAAAACGCTATCGACGTTTTGTGTTCGCTGACCTGGTCGCGTCTCCATGATACAATGTAATCGTCAACTTTTTTTGCCAACTCCTCGCATCCGGGCAGCGCGACGATACCAAGCGGTCCGACCGGTATATTTGTAAGCTCCTGACTCAAATCCGGCATGTAACAATACCTCCAAAAAACAATTATAACGTAAAAAATATATTACATATATATTGTAACTTATTCTGTCGATTTTTCAATAGCAAAACGAAATTAATTTGTATTTTCGCGTATTTTATCATTATCTGTCAAAAGCCGTGATTTATTTTATATATTATTACAAATCGAAAAAGAAAACCCCCGCATTGATGCAGGGGCAAAAATACTGTTATATCAGCTTTTTTCCGCTTTTACTTTTTTACGATTAAATATTGATTTTATTTTATCGGTCACTACTCTGACCATCTGCTTCTCCTCGTCGTTGAGAATGAGGAACCAGGCAACGGGCATATAAACAAGAACGAACAGAACTATTCCGATAAGCATGTTCGGTATGCTCTGTTTATAAACATAGTGCATTACAACGCCGGCTGCACCGGTAAGTCCCGCCATAACAACCGCAATTTTTAACGCGTTTTTCCAATAGCCGGGTATATTAAGTCCGATCTTTTTATAGTAATAATAATTCATAAACATTATCTGACCGAGGAGATTTCCGATAGCCGTACCGATTGCCGCACCGAATCCGCTCCATTTCATCGCAAGAGGAATGCTTACCGCAACGTTGAATATCGAAATCAGCAGGTATACTATCGACCTTATCCTGTGCCTGTTCATCGCCTGCAAAAGAGTAACGCCGAGACTCTGCGACAGCGGGATAATCGACGGAGCCATAAGCACAAGTGTTATCGAGTACGCACCGACGTAGTTTTCTCCCGCCCAGTAGTAAATAAATGACTTTCCGAACAGAACAAACCCGCAGAAAATAAGAGACAGAACTATAAACTGAATTCTCGATACGCGTAAAAAAATCTTTGAAATCTCCTCCATCGGGGCTTTTTTCGTAACCTTTGCCGTGAGCATCGGCAGAAAAACGCCTCCGATAGACGCAGAAAACTGGCTGAAATCCTTTTGCAGGTTTGCGGAAACCTGATATACAGCTACGGCAACAGTGCCGATAACGGAACCCAGTATAATCTTATCGGTATTAGCGTAAAGCTGTTCGACAAGAATATTTATAAATATAAAGAACGAATAATTTATTATCGATTTAAAAACCTCTTTATCAAATTTATCAAATCTGAATTTCGCCTTTATAACCTTAAAACAGTACCACATCGGCACGGCTTTTGACGCTATGGAAACAGTGACGGCGGCAACCGTCATTCCCACGGACTGGAATCCGCTCGCAAGAACAATAGCCTCTGCCGAATACTTTATAATATTTGTAACAAGATTGAACGTACGGTTGAAAACGAAACGCTCGTTGGAATTGACTATAGCGGAGAACGCCGTTGTTACGAGAGACACGCATGTATTTACAAGTAAAATGAGAAATATAACCTTAGCTCTGTGCAGTTCATCCGGAGTGAACGTCCGTTTAAAGAATATGTCCATATTAAAGCACAAAACCACGCCTACAATCAGCGATACGATGCCCAAAACCGCAAACATCGAAAAGAACATTCCGTTTATGCGTTCTTCGCCCTCTTTATCGCCCTGCGCCCGGTATTTTGCCGTAAAACGAATCATCGAATTGCCGAGTCCCAAATCAAGAAGGGACAAATATGCGACGACGGAAGAAGCTATCGAATAAAGTCCGTATTCGGAATCGGACAAAACTCTCAGCATAAACGGAGTAAAAACAATACCTATAACAAAGTTAACCGCCATGTTTACATACGACAGGGCGATTCCCTTTTCTCTCTGACCTTTACCCATTATCATCCCTCGATAAGTACAAAGTTAGACTTATAATACCATATTAATATTAATAATTCAATATATATATTTTATAAATCACGTCTTGAATTGACATATTAAAATGTGATACAATTCTATCAAATACAATATTAGAAAAAGGAGCTTTTATTATTATGATAAAGGTACTTGTATGGAATGAATTTATACACGAAAAAGCGTCCGACTGTGAGGCAAGCAGGATTTACCCCGACGGAATTCACAAGGCAATTGCAGAATTTCTCTCAAAAGAGGACGATATCGAGGTAAGAACCGCAACGCTTGACGACGAAAACTGCGGTATTACAAAGGAAATACTCGACGACACCGATGTTATCATCTGGTGGGGTCACTGCGGACACGACAAGGTTCCCGACGAAGTCGCCGAGATGGTACAGGAAGCCGTACTCAACGGCATGGGCGCGATTTTCCTCCACTCAGCGCATAAGTCAAAGCCGTTTATGCGTCTCATGGGCACTTCGTGCTCTCTTATATGGAGAGAATCCGATGACATGGAGAGGGTTTGGGTCAGTGCTCCGTATCATCCGATTGCAAGAGGAATCGACAGATATTTCGAGCTTCCCGCAGACGAAACATACGGCGAGCCGTTCGGAATTCCGACCCCCGATGATATAGTATTCATGGGCTGGTACACTGGCGGAGAGGTTTTCCGTTCGGGATGCACATGGACGAGAGGAAACGGCAGAGTTTTCTACTTTCAGCCGGGACACGAAACATATCCGACGTTTAAAAATCCCACGATTCAAATGGTTATAAAAAACGCCGTCCGCTGGTGCAAACCGCAGTACAGAACAACAAACTGCTTGAACTGCCCCAACCCCCCCAAAGCGCATAATTGGGAGAAATAAAAAATATAATCGAATATGTACGGTGCTGTAAAAAAACAGTTTAAATAAAAAAAGAACTATATATCGGGAATTCTCGCTGGTCTGAAATTCAGAATTTTCGGCGTACCCGATAAGGCAGCCATCATCAGAAATAAAGTCTAAGTGACTTGTATATTCAGTTTTCAAAGTGCAAGTGAAGGGATTCCGTTTTCGTGTTTCGGAATTAACCCCTTCACTTGTTTTAACTGGGAGAGGCGTTTTTGGGGGTGTTTTTTCAGAATTTTTTGAAAAAATTTTTTTGAACGAAAAAGCCACCTATTTTCCTCATTTAGAGGTCAATAGACGGCGAGTAGAAATTTTCATATTTATGATGTAGAATTATGTAATATTGAAGATTGATAAATCGGAATTTGAAGAGGTAGTTAAGATGAAAGACGGAAAACACCCAAACCCCAATACAATCCATCCAATTGCAGGGTATGATAAAGAAATATATGTGAAGCCGACGATTACAAATCCGAATATTATTGTCGGGGACTTTACTTATATTGCCGATTCGGATTTTGAAAGTCATGTTTCACACTTATACGAGTGGAATGATGACAAACTCATCATCGGAAAGTTCTGTCAAATCGCCGCCGGAGTTGAGTTTGTGATGAACGGTGCAAACCATCAGATGAACGCCGTCTCTACATTCCCGTTCTATACCTTGGAGGGATGGGAAATGTCGCCGCCTGCAAAGACGGATCTGCCATTAAAAGGAGATACCGTTATCGAAAATGATGTTTGGATCGGGCAAAATTCGGTAATCCTTCCCGGCGTTCACATTGGAGATGGTGCAATCATTGGTGCAAACAGCGTTGTGGGAAGTGATGTTCCACCATATACGAAGGTCGTTGGGAATCCTGCAAGAGCAATTCAAAAACGCTTTGACGATGAACTGATTGAATTGCTGCTGAGATTCAAGTGGTGGGATAGGAGCATTGACGAAATCAACCGGCTGATTCCAATCTTGACTTGCAGTGATTTGGATAAAGTGAAAGCTGAAATCAAAAAGCAATTAGGCTGACAAATTCCAGTTTATCGAACTAAAACATAAGACCGCTTACATCGTGTAGGCGGTCTTGTTTCGTATTCAAATATATTTGATTTTTAGTTTTCTTTTCTTGGCAGAAAGCACTTTGCAAATGACATCATCAGCTCCGTCGGTGTATCTGCCTTGTGTGGTCAGGCTTTTTTTCAAGCTGACAAGGGTCTGAATAACCTGCCTGTATTCATCATCGGAAAGATATAAATGATATTTCGCTTCTCTCAAAACAACCACCTCCTGTATTGCCATTATATAATATGAAAGGGTATAGGAATAGTTTGCGAATACTTCAATGAAAGAATTAACAGGGTAACGACCGCCTTGTCCATTAGCAGGATTTTGGGTTCGATTTTTTCCGCCATTAGCAGAGAGAGCAATTTCATTAGCAAAACAGCGATTTTTTTGCTAATATTCATTAGCAAGCCGTCCACCTGAAAGGCGGGCGACATTAGTTCTAAATTCCATTAGCTGACGGAGAATTTGCTAATGAAAATTTGTGATTTTTTCGTTTTTGCTGTTTCTTCGTGAAAATGAAAAAAAGCCGGAAACCCTTGATTTAACAAGGTTCCCATAAAGACACCTTTGTTAATCGGTGTAGCCAACGGACAGGTGATGCGTATGTGTTGCCTGTCCGTTGGCTTTTTCGTTATAATCCGGCTGTATTGCCGATATAGCGGCAATAAATATCAATTTGCTGTTCGGTGTTTTGCTTGAACCGTTCACGCCGCTCGTGAATAACTATCTTTGAAACGAAGGTGTGCAGGATTTCGGGTGTAAGCTCGGTTATGCGCGTATACTTTTTAGCGAGACCTATGAACTTATCCACATCACTTGCTGCCTGCTGCAAATTTTGAATTTGCTTTTCCAGCTCCGGCAGCTTGGCGTCTACGCTCTTTTGCTCATCCGTATAGCCGCAGGACAGCATACGGAACTGCTCGTTGTTTATCCTGCCGAGGACATTGTCCTCATACAGCCGCTTGAACAATGCATTAAGCTCCGCCGTTCTTTTAGACAATCTTTCATATTCACGCTGCTTGGCGTTAAGCTCCCGTCGGTTTTCCGTGGAGCTTTTTTGGTTGATGAATTCCGCAAACTGCCGTTCCTTTGTTCTTGCCGTGTAAGTAATACGGCGCAGTTCCTCCAAGAGAATCTCATCCAGTACCACCTCACGGATTCTGTGCGGCGTGCATTTTTCTTTCGCATTATTGCGGTAATGAGAGCAGTTAAAGGAATAGCTTTTCGGATCATCCGCACGCTTGTGATTAAAATATAATTTTGAGCCGCAGTCGGCACAGAACAGAAGACCGGAATACTTGCTTGTTTCACCTATGCTTGTCGGTCGGCGTTTACCCTGACGCAGCTTTTGCACGGTTTCCCAAGTTTGCATATCAATTATCGGTTCGTGCGTATGTTCAAAACGGACATGCTCGGACGGATCACGCTTCATCTTACGCTTGTCTTTGTATGATGGCACGGTAAACCGACAGTTTACCGTGTTGCCGATATAATCCTCTCTCGAAAGGATATCCGCAACCGTCTTTGCGTTCCAGTCATGCGGTCTGTCGGTATCAAGCGCTGTAACCGCTGTTCCGGATTTGCGGTATTCATACATTACGGGTGTCAGTATCTGCATTTCTTTCAGCCTGTTTGCGATCATCGCCGGACCGAGCCCCGCAACGCACATGGAAAAGATTTTTTGAACCACCGGCGCCGTTTCCTCATCCACAATAATATGATTTTTATTGTTCGGGTCCTTAACATAGCCGTAAGGCGGTCTTGAACCGATGCGTTCACCTTTTTCCGCCTTTGCCCGTTTTACGGCGCGGATCTTTTTGCTTGTATCCCTCGCAAACCATTCGTTGAATAAATTTTTGAATGGGGCAAACTCATTTCCGTCCGTATACATTGAATCGAAATTATCATTGACGGCGATATATCTCACATTGTTTTTCGGAAAGTATATTTCGGTATATGAACCCACTTCAATATAATTCCTTCCGAGTCTGGACAGATCTTTTGTTATGATGACGCCGATTTTTCCGTCCTCAATCAGATCAAGCATACGGCGAAAGGCAGGTCTTTCAAAATTCACTCCGCTGTAACCGTCGTCCGCAAACACCTGTGTGTTTTCAAAGCCGTTTTCTTTTGCGTATTGTTCAAGGATCATTTTTTGGTTGACAATGCTGTCGCTGTCGCCCTGCCGCATATCCTCTTGGGACAGTCGGCAGTACAGAGCGGTTATTTTTTGGCTTGACTGTATCATGTTTACCTCCTTGTTTTCAGCCAAACCGATTGAGAGCTGCGGAAAATTTCCGCAACCTCAATATACTCTCAATCGGTTGAAAAGTCCAGACGATTTTTTAAGAAACCTTACCGTCCTGCATTTCCATTCCGAGAAGGTATCGGATACCGTTGTCAACCGTGTTTTGCGGCTCAATTTCAAAGCAGGAATTGACAATATAGTTCATGTGCCCGATCCGATATTTTTTGCTCTGCACTATTTTGTTTTTTGAAAGACTGTGAAATGTCCTTCGCTGCAGACACCTGAAAGTTTTAGAATCAAATTCATCGTCCGATTGTATTTTTATGTTACTTTCCGGCAAAACAGCAAGTTTCCCCATCATATTTTTGAAAGTGTTTTTATCTGTATTTTCCATAGAATCCTTTCCGCCGTAAGGCTGTTTGGTATTTTTACATTCCGCCAATAACAGGACCGGAATTTTTTTTATGCCGCTATTTTCGTTGAAAAAAGTGCAACCCCTAAATCAGCGAGGATAAAATTGGAGCAACCCCTAAACCGTAGTTTTATAATCAGCTTTAAAATATCGTACAAAGCCCCCTGCGGTCGGCGTTGCCGTCCGCTGTGAACCGCCGAGGGAAAGCAACGCAACCCCTCGGCTTTCTCCTGCTTGTTTTCGTACCGCTGCGTTTTTTGCGGAATAAGACGTAATTCCTCAAAAACAACGGCTGATTTATGCAGAACTTTCAGTTTTACGGCAGAAAAGAAAGAAGGGGCGTACACGCCGTTTACAACACCGTATTTTGCTTTTGTGCGGCTCGGTCGGGTGTTTACTCGGTTTTTCGCTTGCTCGGCGTACAGGGCGTTTTCTGCGGCTGTTTCGGCAGAGGAAGAGTTTGCCGTCTTATTTCATTTTGCTGTAATATATACTCAGTGGGTTTAGTTCTATGGGTATAGTTCTGCAATACCGTTTCTTACACCACCCTGTACGAAAAAATTACACTACCGAAATAACTTGACCGTGTAGGCGTTGCTTGTGTTCGATCCGTCCTGTCTGCGGCGCTTTTTCTTTTTCACAAGCCCCGCTTTTTCAAGGCTTCGGATCGCTGCGTCCACCGTCTTTTTGTCAATACAACATTCCTCGGCAATCAGTCGCCGTGACGGAAAGCAGACACCGTTTTTGTCGCTGTGTTTTACAAGGCAGCAGTAGACGGCGTAATCTCTTGGCTTCAATCGGTAGTCGTTTATGCGGTTTGAGATGATTGAAAATTTTTCTGTTCCTTTTTCCTTCTTGAAATTTTCTTTTTGCATGGCCGCAATCATATCTGCACCAACTCCTTTCAAACGGTTATGAAATTTCGCCCTCTACTTTTTAAGCCGAAAAAACGCAGTAGGTACAACCAAAATTTTTTATCCCCCCACTTATCCAAAGGAAAAAATCCTATGGACTACAACCCGAAAAATTATCCCCTCACTTTTCATGCCGAAAAAACGCAGTGGTTACAACCAAAAAATTTATCCCCTCACTTTTCATGGCAAAAACTAATGCGGTTGAGCGCCTGAAAAACAAAGAATTTACAGGATGTTCAAATTTCTGCGAGGGGGATTACTCGCAAAAAGAAAGCAGGCAAAGGATTGTGATATCCTCTGCCTGCTGCAGTCAACATTCTCGAAACAGAAACAGGATCGTGCGATCCCGTTTCCGATTATTGTGTTTTTGTTACGGCTCTAATTCCGGTGTCGGTTCGTACACTTCCATCATCAGCCGAGCCGCCAATCGAAACCCGATTGTGAATGCTTGCAGTTCGTGCCTGTCGGAAATTTCTGCATCCGCTTTTTCAAACTGTTCGAGCAGAGCCTTTTGTTGTTCTGTAAGAGTGGCTCTGTGTTCCGTTTCGAGCCGCACAACGGTTTCAAGCAACTCGCCTTTGTCTGTGCCGTTTGAAACGGTATGTTCGTGCGGATCAATGTTGCCGTAATACAGATTTTCAAGTGTGTTCACGGTTTTCACCCCTTTCCAAGCCAAACACCATACCACAGTCTGTGCCGCAAGTCCAGCACTTTTCAAATTAAAAAGACCGGCTTTCGCCGGTCTTCTTATATTAATTTTTGCTTATTGATTAGTCAACAAGTGAAGAATCAAGTCTTGCAACGAATCTGAGGATTCTTCTTGCCTCTTTTGCGGAAACTTTGCCGTTTCCGTCAAGGTCGGCAGCCTTTAACTGTTCGGGTGTCGGGGTTTCAAGTCTTGCAGCGATTCTGAGTGCAAATCTTGCGTCCTTAGCGTTGATCTTTCCGTTTCCGTCTACATCGCCGAGTGTAACATCGGGTGTGGGATCGGGATCGTTACCGTCGTCCTTACCGGGATTTTCCGGCTCTCCCGAAGCTTTAGTCCAAGAAGCGTAAAGGGTTATATTTTTATAACGCTCGTAGCCGCTTTCATATGTAATCAAAGTATCTTTATCAAATTCGCTATTGGTTTCCTCGTTATTATCCCAAATTCTCCAATAAACATACTTGTAATTATCCCCGCTGCCGTCGCTTTTTGTGTTCCAGCCGTTAAAGGTATAGCCGTCTTTTACGGGAACATAGGGCAAAAGCGACATGGATGCGCCGGAGTCTCTGCCGCCTACATAGTCGTATGTGTTAGACTCCTTACCATTGAGTTGTCCGCCGTTAGCATTAAGAGTTAATACTATACCGTCGTTGTCAAAGGTATTTTTGGTATAGGTTGCGAGAACCTTCACAACATCCTTTTCTTTGAAGCAATCGGCCGGCACTGAGGTTACATACTTACCGTCCAAGTCCCAGCCGACAAAGGTATAGCCATCTCTTACTGGTGTGTATTTAGTCAAGTCAACCGTCTGATACTCACTCGAGCTGCTTGTCATGGTTATTTCATACTTACCGTTTACTTCGCCGCCGAGACCGTCGAGTGTCAGGTAATATGTGCCCGTTCCCTTTAACGGTTCTTCGGAGAAGGTAGCATAAATCGTAAGGCCGTTAGTGTATTCCACAGGCTCACGCTCTAAATAAAAAGTTCCCTCGGAATTAAAATCGGACAGAGGCATATTCTCTGCGACTTTTGTTTTGCCCGTCCAATCCGTTGCCCAATAATCGAACTGGGTTCTGCCGTTGAACGGAAGAACGCCCGCAGTCAGTTCGGATAAGCTTACCGTTGTGTCCCCGTCGGCGACATCAAACTTTATCATTTTTGAATAATCGCCGTCGACCTTGCCGTCCATACCGTTAAGGCCGCAAGAAAGTATCAGCGTGTATTTTCCGTCATCCTTGATTTCAGCGGCATTCGCAGTCACAATGCAGGAGAGGCTCAACACCGTCACCAGCAGCATCAAAATTGCGGTTTTCAATTTCATATTGATTTTCCTCCTTGCGTTTTTGTTTTGGTTATCCATAAGAGTTCCTCCTTTATATCAGCCTTATTTCAAGGCATTTTTACTTTTTTTCTTACTTATAATGCCGAGTACGGTCAGGACACCACTGCTGACGAGCAGAACGGCAAACCACAAAGCAAGGCTGTTGTTATCGCCGGTCTTCTTATATTAATTTTTGCTTATTGATTAGTCAACAAGTGAAGAATCAAGTCTTGCAACGAATCTGAGGATTCTTCTTGCCTCTTTTGCGGAAACTTTGCCGTTTCCGTCAAGGTCGGCAGCCTTTAACTGTTCGGGTGTCGGGGTTTCAAGTCTTGCAGCGATTCTGAGTGCAAATCTTGCGTCCTTAGCGTTGATCTTTCCGTTTCCGTCTACATCGCCGAGTGTAACATCGGGTGTGGGATCGGGATCGTTACCGTCGTCCTTAGCTCCGCAGACGGTGCATTCCTTGTGCTTGTAGCCTTTGTCGGTTGCGGTGGCTTCCTTGTCGGTAACCCACTTGAAGGTGTGTGCTGCCGTATCGGCCTTGTCCCCACAGGCACATTCGTGCCAGTGATTTGTTCCGTCATACTTCCATTCTGTGCTATAGCTGTGGCTGTGGGGAGCAGAGCTGCCCGGCGTCATTGTCAGCACATCGTAGAACCAGATCGTTAACCCGTCATCCGTAACATCGACCCGTTTATTTGAAAGGTCAACGGATTGTCCGTTAATGCGCAGTTTTGTATTCTTATCAAAGCGCCAACCTTCAGCATATCCGTTTTGTGTCAGTTTCAAGTAAACGCCGTAACGATATTCTTTACCGGATTCAAAGGCTTCGATTCGCTTGCCCCAGCTTCCATCAAAATCACCGTAGAAGTTGTTCCAGTATTCGCTGGACGCCACACCGGCACCATCTGTATCCCACCTTTCATGATCGATGAAATACGGCTGATTATCGCCTGTTTTACCGGTAAACACAGGCTTGTCGCCGGCCTTGAAGTTAATAGTAGCACCCTCGATCTCCACCACCTCGATAGCTTGTTGCTGCGACGCCTCCGGCGTTATGGTGAGGTCGGTGACAGCCCACAGGGTCGCCATAAAGTCGGGATTGTCAAGCTCCGGGTCGCCATCGGGGAGATGATAGTTATAAACCGTGCCGTTGATTTTCAGCTTGGTGTCCCGGGTGAAGTAATACCCGTGAGCGGCCTTGACATAAACGCCGTAGGTATAGGTCTTGCCGCTTTCAAAGGCATCGATGTGCTTCTCGTAATTCTGATCCCAGAACCAATAGGAGTTCACACCGGAGCCGTCGCTGCCTTCCCAGAACTCGCACTGGCGAAGGACATTGGGGCTGCTTTCGGGAACCGTGCCGGTAAAGACGGGCTTATCGCCGGCCTTGAAGTTGATGGTCGCGCCCTCGATTTCCACCAGGTCGATCTTCTGCCACGGGGCCTCCGGGGTCATGGAGAAAACATCCGTGAAGCGAATGGTCATGCCGCCGTCAATCACCTGCACCTGCTGAGGATTCAGGGTGACCTCTTTCCCGTGGAGATATAGCTTTGTGTTCTCGTCGAAGCGGTAGCCCTGCTCCAGACCCAGATCGGCGATATTAAAGGCCACGCCGTAGGCATAGGTCTTGCCGTGCTTAAAGCTCTCGATAAGCTGACTGTAGCCTCCGTTCAGGCTTTCGTCGGAATTGATGCCGACGCTGCGGTTGTCCTTATCCTCCCACATCTCATACGCCACATCGGAGAAAGCGCTGCCGGAATACCCGTTAAATCTCGGCTTATCGCCGTCTACATAAAATTCTGTGGAGACCCCGTTCAGCGTGACCGACTCCAGCGGGCGAACGGTGCGCAGGGTCATGCCGTAAATCACGATGCAGCTCCTGCCCTCATCCAGCACGATGACATAGGAGCCCTCGGGCAGGCTCTTGCCGTTGAGGGTGATGTCATCGGCGGAAATACCGTTGAAGGTGTAGCCGTCCTTTGCCTTCAGCCGCACGGAATACTGATACTGCCCATCTTTATCAAAAGCGGTAAGGCGCTCCTCGCCCGCCTGATACCAGCTTTCATCGGAATACCAGTAGGCCACGGTTTCGGTGGTGAACTCATCGGTCTTTTCCCGCTTTTCCCAGGACTCATAGAGAATATCATATTTGTCCATGTTGACGCCTGCCCGTCTGGCTGATGGCTGCGGGGCATCACCGTGCTTGTAATCGAGTTTCACATTCTCTACGGCGGCGGAGGTAATGGCGTTTGGCTGACCTGCGTTCGGAAGGTCAAATGTGTAAATCCTTTTAATGTGCAGCTCTTTGCCCGATTCCTTTATTTCAAGCTTTTTGTGGCTTTTCGGTGTGCCCCATTCGTCTTCTCCGACGGAAACAACAGTCCCGTCATTGCTGAAAGAATAACCGCTGTCGGCGGCAAGGACAACATTATATTGATAGCTGTAGCCTGCTTCAAACTTGATAATACGCTCATCAGCCGGAAGAGATGCCATCTTATCCGAGTCGGAGTACCAGCGGCGTCCTGTTTCATACCACTGACCGCCGCCTTCCGGCCGGCGAATCTCAGTCCAACACTCATAGGCAACGGCACAGTTGCCCTCTGATACGGATGCCGCTGCGCGAGGAGTGTCGCCTGCTTTGTAGCTGATATTCTCATAGTCCAGCGTCACATTCTCCACAGCGGAAGGGGTGGTAGCCGCCGCAATCTTCACGGGCGTATCACTGCGCAACTGGCACCGGTCTGTGTCAGCGCCGGTAATCTCCATACCGTCTCCCAGATTGAACTGTGTCAGTTTCAGCGCAATATTCCCGGCGCAGCCGGTGTCAAAGGAAGAGATGCCTCCGTTGAAGGTCGCCTCACGACCGTCGCCCCATATTTTTACCAGCGGTGTGGGAAAGCCGTCCTCTGTGTTCACGGGGAACACAGTGGGCTCGATCTCTCCCCAATCCCAGGCAACATCCAGCGTCCCGCTGTTAACGGTAAGCTTAGCCAGCCAAAGAGCAGGGCTGGTATACAGTGTTCCGGATTCGAGCTTTTTCACCGGCTCACGGATGGTAAGCGTGGCGTTCGATAAGGTCATTTCTTTGGCAAGGATATACCGCGTCTGTACCGTACCGCCGGAAATATTGACCGTGTCGGGCAGCATGCTTCCTGTTCTTACCGTACCGCCGGTCACGGTGAACTCTTTCATAGAGAATTTACTGTTTTCAGCATAAAGCGCACCGCCGTTCACTTCGATGTTGCCGGCGATTTCCGTATTGGAGGTAACAACCTCCTTGGTCGCACGTACGCCTCCCTTTTCAACACGGAGTTTACCGTCGCTGAGCTTTATGCCGCCTGCGCTGACAGAAATACCATTGGTGGCTGCGACCGTAACCTCACCATTGTGAGAAATGAGCAGATCTCCTGTGAATGTCTGCACTGCAAAGGCAAGACCTTCACCATCCATAGCAGGAACACACTTGGCGGTCAGCTTTCCGCTGCCGGTGACTGAAATGCTGCCCTTGGACACAGTTACGCCATCGGAAAAGGATTTTCTTGGATTCTGCGGATCTTCCGTATCATAGGATTCTCCGCCGATGGCTGTAAGCGAACCGCCGGTTATCAGCAAGATCTTGCTGCGCCTGCTGCTGTTGTCCATACGAACACCGACGGAGAAAGCGCAGTCGGCTGAGTATGCCGTTCCGCCCTGAGCAGTGATATGGCCGCCCTCAATTTCAAAGTCGCCGTCTGCTACGCCGATGGCACAGGAATAAGTCCATGCTTCACCGGTGTTTTTATGGGTACCGGAGGTAACGGACAGGGTGCCTGTACCCGAAGCTCCGCCCTTAACTTTCAGGTCGCCCATAACTTCCAAAGCGGTTATTACCATATGCTTATTATATCCACCATCTTCTGCTATCGCAGCATCGCCGCCGGTAATTGTGTTCGTTGTGCCGTCAGCCAACACAATGGTGGTTCTGTCCGGCAGCTTAACAGCCGTGGCA
>OJAW01000281.1_pt1 | contig 38651 bp, 35 predicted proteins | sample 1589151 | NCBI WGS metagenome assembly OJAW01 (sample SAMN03283290) | human gut metagenome | biome: human-associated habitat; material: feces | host: Homo sapiens | place: Peru | collected 2012
ATTAATGTCCCTCTTTTAGCATTAGCAGGAACTAAATAACTATCATCATACATTTAATATCACACTCCTTTTTATTATTCAATCTATTTTCCACCATTAAATTTATCAGCTTCAATTGCCGCTGTTGTTTCTGAGTATACAGAAAACGCTTGCTTTTCGTGTTTTCTATCTTGAACACCTTCGGTAGCATTATCAACTTCAGATGATTTATTTCTGGTAACTACCTTAAATACATCTTTTAATAAATCATCATAATCTCTTAATTTTTCTAATTCATCAATTGTCATTTTGCCTGATATTAATTCTCTCATTTTAGTTTCAATTAGGTATGCTGGAATTTTATCATCAGCTTTACCTGTTATTCCGCTAATATCAACATCAAATGAACAATCTGCTTTATTACTAGGAGAACTTAATATTCTTAGTATCTCACTTACTTTATCACTAACATCAGGCGACTTATAACCTCTTCTGTTTTTTTCTTCAATACCTGCTGTCTCATCTAAATAGTATGCTAATCCGGCAGCAGCTTGAAGTTTTCCACGATCAGCTCTAAACTTTTTAATTATATGACCTGTTTCCATAAGTGCAACATCAAATGCACTAGATACATTGTTAGCACTTTGTACTTTTGACATGATTTCCGCTTTTACTGAAGGACTTTTTTTAGCTTTAGCACAAGTATTGTCGACTAATGATTCTATAATTCTCAATGCATCAGGAGAGGATGACAATGCCTTTATTCCATCTTCTGGTTTTATTTGTTGTGAAACAGCGCGAACACGTTCTTGTTCATTTTCCAACAAATCAACATCTGATGATAAAATTTCTTCTGTTCCAGCTGTTTTTCCATCGCCCAATTTGATTGCTTTATTCTTTTGTAAATCTTTTTCCCCTTTGCTTTCTATAGCATCAATAGCAGAAACAACATCACTATAAACTTTTTGAGTTTCTTTCATTTTTGATATTTTTTCTTCTTCTGCTTTAATTTCTGCATCTAGTGAATCAATAACATATTGCGTTGCTTGTCCTTCCGTTTCTAGCCCAAGTGCTCTTTGAACTTCAGAAATTGTTCTTTTTATAACACTCTTAGCGGTATAGTCGTTGTTTGCATACCATTTTTGTTCTGCATTAATATATTTTGTCGTTGCTTGAGATGACTGCTTGATAATATCACTTATTTTGTTACCATGTAATGCTATATTTCCAGCATTTAATACTCCTCCAAGAACTGATGTAGTTAAAGTTGCGGCTTGGTTTCTGTGTCCTATTCCAGAATTTACATTTTCGGTAATGCGTTCCATAACCTTTGCTCTTGTTTCTGCATCTAAATCGCGAGTTTCAAGTCCTTTGATAAGTCTAGAATTTTGTCTTTTTAATTGACTTCTAAGTTTTCCATTACTCATTGCTCTTACTTCAGCTATTTTAGCATCAATAGCTTTTTTTCTCTCTGCTTTTTTTGAATCGTCTATATTCAAGCCATCAATTCTATTCTTAGCTTTTTCTAAGGCTGCTATTCTAGAATTTCTATATTTTTCCAATTTTTCATCTTCTCTTACATTATACTTTGCAACATTTGCAAATCTAACCAAGCCTCGACGAGCAACATTTATTCCAGCAGCGCCGGCAAAACCAAGTGCTTTCTTAGGCGCCGAATATAAATACTTTCCTCCAAGCATAGCATCTGTTCTCTTTTTCCAACTTAATCCGAAATCTCCACTTGCTTTTGTTACACTCTTTGGTAATAATTCCTGTATTAGTTCTGGCGCTTTTTTAGCAAATGTTAATAAACCTAATACTAAAAATAACGTTATCATACCACCTTTTTTTAAGTCTGATGGTATTGCACTATTTCCTGATAAAACCATACTAATTAACCATACTGTAAAGTTAATTATTATTATTCTTATGAATACATCTAAATATGTTGTTGTACATTGTTTAACCCATTTTGAGAACATATTATCTTTATCTGTTGATAAGTAGCCCATTATTGGAATAGGTGCGATTACTTGTAAAAATATTAATTGAACATAACGTGTTCCTAAACTTATACAATACATAAGTATCATCCAAAATACGAAGATTCCAACTGCTACTGCATATAATCCGTCAAAATCTACTACAAATACATCTACTTTTTCTTTTGTATCTGTTAATTCCACTTCTACTTTTTCTCTTAAACATCTATTTTCTGATAAGTATTTTAAATCTCCACTATTTTTAAGTATAGTATAGTAATATCCTTCATAATTATTATCTGATGTACCAGTATATATGCTACAATCCAAATTTTCAGCACTTAACATATTACCAGCCTCATCATAATTAGGTCTATAAAATATAGAAAACAAGTCTGCTGATAAAATTTTTCCAAATTCTTTTGTTTCTGGCTTGACAGTTTTATTATCACTTATTATGTTTCCAATTACGTTTGAATTTACCACTTCATATTGTAATTTATATGCATATTTGAATAGTGAAGGTGTTATCCCTAATAAAACTACTACTAGAAAAACTTTTTTAATCATTTCACCAGGTGCTTTTGCTTTATCTCCTAGAATATCTGGATTCATTAATGCTTCAATTAGCCAAAAGCTTAATCTAAATATCATAAATATTCCTAAAAACAAGCTTATTTTATTGTATATAGCACTAAGATCATCTGAGTATATTAGTTTACTTAAATCCATAAAAACTGAATACATTCCAGCAATTTTTGGATATATGAATTCACATAAATTCGCCCATAGTCCTCTTAAGCCTTCATTTATCATTTCTAATACACTATCATCTTTTAGAAAAAACATAATTTCACTTCCTTTAATTATATAGTTATTCAACTAATATAAAACTTTATATCTTAATAATTATTTTGTCATGCAAAAACTACAAAAAATTATAATAATTCATTATGAACATATTATACCATAAAAATATAAAATATGATATAGAAATTATTAATATTTTAGTAGAAATTAATTATAAAAAACTATAATATTTATTTCTAATATTATAGTTATGGGCTTTATTTAAATTATATTTATAATTAATAGCTTTTTCTTCTTTCTTCTAATTCTTTATTGGCAATTTCTAAATATTCTTCTACATTAGATATATGTGTTTGTCTTTTTGTTTCATTTCTAGTAAAATTTAATGTTTTAATTAATAATACTATTTTTACAAGTATAGTTTTCTTTGATTGTAAATATTGTAATTCTGTAATTGTATTATTCTTTTTTGCTTTTTCATTAGTAATCATTTGATTTTTATATATGGTATTAGTGTATTCTAATGATTCTTTTATTATTGATAGTTCTTCTTCAGATAGTGTTTTAAAATCTAGTGTTTTTATAAAATTTTGTGATGATAGGAAAGCATATATTATTTTTTTATCTAAAGTTTTAAATTTATCATTTTTGATTATATCTTTTATATTTTTAAATGTATTGTCTTTATTTAAGAATATTTCTAAAACTGGTGATGGATTATCTTTATTTAAAATATTTCTTAAATTAAGTGGGTAATTTTTTGATATTTTATTTACTAATATAAATCTATCTATAGTATTTGAAGCATCATACATTAAGTAATTATATCTGTATTTTTCTTCTTGAATATTTATTTCATTTTTATATTTTTCATATAAATCTTGATAATTAATTTTTAGATATTCTTTTGCTTTTGTTACTCCATAAAGATTTGCTCCAATTTCAAAAGAATATTTATTGTGTTCTAAAATATAGTCTTTATTTAGTGTTGCCTTTTGAATAAATTGTTCTAGTTGATTAAAGAATCCTTCATAACTATATTTATCAAATTGTTGTTGTTCGCTATGTCTTGCTTCGTGAAAACATATCAATAATAGTTTAAATAACTTACCTTCGGTTGTTACTATTTTATTTACTTTGTTTAAAAATATTATTGTACTACCTTTAAGATCGTTAAAACCTCCTGAAATTAACGGAAGAGATGATCTTACTAGATTAAATTTTTTAGTAAATACATAATCTTTATAATATTCAATAAATGTTAAGGGAAATACTTTAATGCTGATATTATATTCTTTTTCTTCACTTTCTATTATTTGTCTAGATATCTTTTTCATTTCCTCGATACTTAATTCATTCATTTTATCACTACCTTATTATGCTATATATTTTTATTATATATGATTATCAATGCTTGTCAACTGGTACACAAAAAAACTCTCTAAAAATAGAGAGAATTATATTATTATATATTAAATATTCCTAAAAATTTATCATTAGTCATATCTTCATCAGAATTGTCAATTTTATCTATTAGATTTAATTTTTCTAATAAAGGTAGTAGATAATCAGAATTAGATTTTTTATCATCTAATGGTGGAATATTATAATAAATATCAGAATTAGTTTCTAGTTCAAAGTTTGATATATCTTTTTTAGATATTAAACTTTTATTTAAAATAATTTTCTTACCAATTAATTTTTCAAAAACTTTACGATCTAACATTACAGCTTTATTTAATTTTATTGTTGTAGGTTCAATTAGGTAGATTATGTTATCACAAACATATGTATCTGCTGTGCCATTCAGGTCAAGCAAAATTATATCTTTTTCTTTATATTTTTCTAATTCATTTTTTAAGTTTTTTGAATCAATTGATACTAATTCTGGATCTCTTAAGAAAATGAAATCTTTTTTATTTATTTCGAGTGCTACAACATCTTTATAATTGGATAATTCGTTTTTTAACATATACGTTAGTGTTGTTGCTCCAGCGTGATCTGTTATATTTTTAATTCCAATTATAACCTGTTTATTAAAACTTGTTTTTTCATTATTTAATTGTGAATAACTTATACTATCACTAGATTCTTCTTGATTTTTATTTTCTTTTTCGGTAATATCTTTTTTTACTACAGTGGGATCTTGATATTGTACGACATCACTATATGAATTAGGATTGTTATACAAATACATTACTCCTTCGATTGTTGAAGTAAAATTATAGATACCAACACTTACTAGGTGTGATAAGAATTCAGGATTAACTTTATCTTTATCTAACAAAAATATTATTTTTTCAACATTTAGATTCATTGGTATTTTTTGCAAATTATGAAAATCTTCATAATTTTTTATGGCAGTTATATCAATTATCATTTTATTAAAAAAATAATTGGAGTAAGTATTTATTAACTCATCTACTTCAAATTCTCCTTCTTGTTTTTTAGATATATCTATTTCTAGTTTATCTAATTCATCTTTATATTTATTTGAAATAATTACGTTCATATATTCCTCCTTGTTATGATAATAATCCTAGTATGTACTTGTTGTTGGTCCAATAGGTTGGAGCGTTGCATCTGGTACTCTTTCTATACCACCACTTACTAAATTATTATTGTCATTGTCATTATCATTTTGATTGTTTTGTGAACCAGAAGTTGTAGCCATTTTTTCTACAACTCTAGTTTCACCTTTTATTGCAATTGGAAATTTAATATTCAATATTGGGATATTAAATATCATATAAGTTTCTACTAAATAATAAGTTTTTCCAGCAGAGTCTTTTGGAACTACACAATAACCACGACCATATAGTTCAGAACAACTGCTAACTTTTTTTACATCAGGATAATTAATTATATATGATGCTTGATTTAGATAGCTATCAATTGCATTACCTGTTTGTCCATTTGCATCGAATACTTCGTTTTGTTCGATGATATTAATAATTCTGTTTTTTACTCTAAATGCTTTTGCATAATTTAACGCTATACATACAAAGAATATATATAGCATTAAGAATATAAGCATTAGTTTTAATGAAAACGCTCCACCAAAGGCATCTCTCATTTTATCACCTACTTATGTTTAATATTATCTTGGTAAAATGTATCCAGTTTCTACACCTGTTTGTTTTTCAAATGTGTTTTTAATCCATTTTCTACCAATTGAATCTTCTCCAGCAAATAACCAAGTAGCAATTGCTAGAATTAATCCAACTATAACGATTGTGATTACAGTCATTGAAGTTTCACCTGTTGCTTCTTTCATTTATTTCACCACCCTTCTATTAATATTAAAACATATTTTTTTATATATTTCAAACCTTTTCTATAAACTTATCATAGAAAAGATAGAAATCAATAATAATACTAGGGAACAACCACCAGTACATAAAAGCATTTTCATTGTTTGTTGTTCCATCTTATATAGTCTTGCTTTATATTTTTCTTCTCTTGCTTTTGCTTGTAATGATGAAACTGATTTAGAAAAAGCAATTAATTGTTGATGCTTTTTTTCTTGTTCTCCTAATCCTAATCTATATAGTAATCTCATCATTCTCATTGAATCTCTAACTGGATATTCTTTTGCAAAATCCATATATGGGTCTACACTTGAATCTCCTGCTTCGATTTTATCTATCATTCTTCTTAATCCTGGTTTAAATACTTCAGGAGCATCTTCGATTGATCTTGCTAATGCTACTGGTACTGTATAGTGATGGATTAAGATTTCTAATCCTTTTAGATAATATGGTAGTAGTGCATCTACTTCATTTAAATGTTGTTTATAATAACTTTTTAATGATAAGTATTGATTTTTGAATATTAGATATCCAATTGCAATACAAAGTAATATTGTTATAAATGAGGTATTTCCTGTTATGGTAGCAATAAGAAATGCTATTACCATTGCTTTGAATCCTTTTTTTATTCTACGCATAAATACTTCGTTTGGATCATATACTAAATCACCATATTTCATTATTAGTAAAAAGTCATAATCACTTTCTTTTAAAAATTTTAAATATGGATTATTTGAGTTGAATGTATCACCAGTATTTATTACTTGGTTATAAATGAATAAGAAAATTATTATTCCTATTACTAAAATTAATTCTCCACTCATTATTCAGCACCTACATTCTCGTTATAATATTTTTCACCTTTAAGGAGAAAATAACTATTTACTAGTGCAACTATATGTACTAATACTCTTACATAGGTTTTATCAAGCATTGATATATATGTTTCTGTTGTTAATAAGAATTGTATTAAGAATACCATAAAGTATAATGTTACACCATAGGTTAGGAATTGTTTATGGAAGTTTGCTCTATCCATTCTATCACGATAAACTCCTTCGACTAGGATATCTATATCTGATAACATATTATCAAATGTATCTTGAGTGTCTTTAGCACCTTCTTTGGTTACTTGCAAGAATAATTGATGCATATTTTTTACCATATAATATGGATATTTGGTATTCATATATTTTATTGAATCATAAATATCTCCATTTTCATATGATAATGCTATCATTGTTTTTACATCTGATAATACTGGTTCTTCAAGTATTCCTGATTCTACTACTCCTTCTAATGATTTTACGAAGGCATTAGTAGTTGCAAATTCCATTATGGTATTTGTTGTATATACTTGTATTTGTTCGAATATGTATTCGCTATATTGTCTTTTACTTCTTAAGTATGTAATGTAAGGAACAAATGATACAGCAAGAACTATATAAACAGCACTAATTATTAAATTATAGAAATATAAGTATCCAACAACTCCTGCAATACCTGCAACTGCTATTAATTGAAACATATATTGTCTTGGTGTATAATCTAGTCCTAATTCTTTTATTTTTTTTCTCATTTCTTTATATGAGTAAGGGGCATATTTTTCATATGCTTTACTAACTTGTTCGTTTAGAAATTTATATACGCTATTTCCTCTTTTTATTCTGTATAAAACGATAAATATAAAGATTAGAGAAACTAATATTATTTCCACAATATCACCACTTTCTTTATTGTGTATTATTTGTATTGTTAATAAAACTTTGAGTATTATTAACTTGATTATTTATATTAGGTTGTCCTATATTTGGTTGAACTTGTCTTTGATTAATCATTTGTTGATATGTTTGAAAACTCATTGGTTGACTATAAGTATTTGTTGTTGGTTGCACTGGTTGTGTTACCGCTTGATTATTTGTTTGTGTTGATGTTTGTACTTGTTGTTCTTGTGTAGTGGTATCCTCTTTTTTAAACATATCTTTTACTAAACAATCTTTTGGCATTATTACGCCTTGACTTTCTAGGTATCCTATTAAGTATTCAGTAGGATTATTAACCATTACTTTTCCATCTGGAGTTTTTTTGTAAATAATGTTACTTTTTGGTTCATTATCTTTGGTTACATAAAACTCGGTTACTTCGGCAACTTCTCTATGAAATCTTTGATATTTTGTACTATAATAACCTTTAATGTGTACTCCTAATTGGACGTATCTATGAATACTTCTTAGGAATTGCTCTAAATCGATATTTGATTCAAGCAAACTATAAAGACGACTTGGTATTGATTCTGCTTTGTCAGCGTGAATTGTTGATAAGATATTATGTCCTGAAGAAATCGAGTTTCTTACTGCCATAACTGCTTCGGCACTTCTTACTTCGGATAGTAATATCCATCTTGGATTTTGTCTCATACAAGTTACTAGAACATCTGAATAACTTGCTATATTATTTGTTTTCATTGCAACAATATCTCTTTGAGGGAATATTTTATCTAAGTGAAGTTCCAATGTGTCTTCGATAGTTATTATTTTTTCGTTTTCTTTGGTATGTGCTGCTAGGTATTTTACAAATTCTGTTTTACCTGAACCTGTTTCCCCACTTACAAGTATATTGCAGTGGCCTTCAACACATTTTAATAAGAAATCGTGGATGTCTAATCTTATGTAGTCTTCTGCAATTATTTTTTCTTTTTTTAATCTTATTTTAGCAGGTGTTTTACGAATTAATACTGCTATTCCATTTCTGGCAATTGAATCGTGGACAAAGTTCATACGGAGTTCAGCACTTTCGGCATCTAGGAATGGGTTTGCCATATTGAAGGATTTACCCATTGCATTAGAACATTGAAAGGCAATTTTTTCCATTAATGCATTGTCAATTCCGGTATTTTCTATTCTGTAAACTCCTTTTGATAGAGTTTTTAACCATACTTGTCCATTATTACTATATGATATATCCGTGATATCATCATTATCTAATAATTGTTGTAAAGGTCCAAAATCTACTTGTGTAAATTGATTGTCCATATTCTTCCTCCTTATTGGTTAGTTGTATTATCGTTATTTTGATTTAATTGATCTTTTATTGCATCTTCGATTGTTGGTAAATCAGTTACATCAACAGTTTTTGTTCTTTCAGTTATAAAGTCTGTAATATATTTACTGTTAATATTAACTTCAACATCATCTGGTAATTCATCAGTATTTGGTACTATTAGTAATTCTACTGAGTATTCTCTTTGTAAATATAATGCTTTTCTTAATAATAAGTGTTGTTCTTCTTTTACAGCAAATATCATATATGCTGGTGTTCTTGTTTCTTCACTATTTTCAAATACGTGTTGACCTTGTGAATCTTTTACTGATAATACTTCGATACTGCTTAAGAATTTACCAAATATTATTTGATCTTCATCTGCTTCAGGATTTTCTTCTTTTGGTAATACTGCTTTAAAGTAAATGTTAATGTAATTTCCAGGCATTATTGAGTTAGCATATGTTGTTGACATATTTACTGGATAATTTATTACAGTATATCCACTTGGTACATTTTTTAGGTAAGAGTCTGGTAGGTATTTTTCATCAGTTAATAGACCTTTGTAGAATAGGCTACCTTGAGTTATCATTGTATTATAATTTGAATATTTTCCAACGATTTGATCTTTAGTCTTGTAATAGTCTCCTACTAAAAATGCTTGTGGCACTGACATTGTTCCAACCATTGCGTCTGTAATTTGTGTTTTTGGTTGGATTGTTTGTGTTGCATAAGGTACATCACTTAGTTTTATTTTAGAATTGATTGCTCTGTTGTACCCTATTATTAGTATTACGATACAAAGTAATACTCCAAGTATTGTAACAGTATTTTTGTTACCTAAGAATTTTTTTAATGATGCCGATAAATTATTCATTTAAATTCCTCCTTTTTAACTTTCTTCTTTAAATTCTAATATTGCATCTAAATCATTTATAACACTATAATCACTTGTTGTGCTACTGTCATATAGTGTTCTTTCACCTAATTGACTTATTATTTCTACACTAACTTTGGGTGGGGACTCAACGATGTTATACATTTTTATTTCATATGAATCTGAATTTAGGTTTGTTGATGTTGCAAATCTTTTGTAAAAACTTTCAACAAATTTTTCTTTTGCTATTTTTAATTCTCCGGTATCTCTGTAGTATGCATAATCAATTGCATCTATCATTGATGCCTCAGTTGTTTCTTTTAATAAGTAATACTCTTCTTCACTATTTACGGTTATTTCTATAAATAATGCTATTATCATTAATCCAATTAATCCAAGCACTATCATTCCCGCTCCTTGAAACGACCATTTCATTTTCTATCACCAACATTCCTTAGTACATACTCCTAATTGGTTGTATGTTACATTACTTTGTCTTGCTTTACTTACATAGTTCGAAGTGCTTGTACCATCTTTTTTCATAGTTCTAAAGTCTGCGTAGTCTGTAAAGTTTTTCAAGTTTGCTATATCATTTACAGTTAATACTGTTGAATATTCAAGTTTATCTCTTTTTGTCATTTTACTTATCCAAGCACTTTGATTATTTGAAATATTAGTCCAGTTAGCTCCTGGTGTTCTATTTGGGAAGACTGCGTTTACTGCTCCTAATTGTATTGGTCTATATATAAATTTATATCCTTTTGGAGCTTCATACAATTTTTGTCTACAAGTTACATCACATTCATAATCTATTCTCCAATTAACTAGTGGTGTCATACTCACGTTGTCAATATATACCGATACAGGAAACTTAGTATTATCTTTTTGTTTTAGTGGTGTATAGTATGTAGCATTTCCTTCGATTTCTGTTCCTTCATCACAAGTGTACTTATATGTTACTTTTGCTGTTTTGACATTTATACACGCTTTTTTTGTATTATATATCAAATTTAATGTTAACTTAGTGTTTGGATACCATTTAGTTGGTGCTAAAAAGCTTCCATTCCAATCACTTCCCATTGGTGTATCTGCTTTAGTTCCAGATGTTACTTTATTTGAATCTTTACTTTTTACTGTTGAAGTTTCTGGTGTTGATACATCTTGTAAGTAGTTTTTTGCCATATAACTATAAATTTTTTCTAATTCATTTTCTCCACCATTGTATGGAAGTTTAGAAGTGTTATTTTGAAATGTTAAGGAAGTAGGAAGGCATCTTTCAGTTTTAGTGGTTGTTTTCTCACAAAAATAACAATTTTTTTTCTTTGCATCTTTCTCGGTAGGGCATTTATTATCATCAAATTCACAATCATACCCTGCTTTTGGTCTCTTTTGATTGTATAGTTTTCTTGTACAAGTACCATCTCCATTATCTGTTGCACCAACCGGACATTTTTCTATATATAAATACCTTCTTGTTACTGTATATGATGGTTCACTACAGAATTGATAACTTATTGTTCCAGAGTATGATGCTGAAAAATTAAATCCTCCACCAGAATATATTGTTCTAGGTGCTAAAGAGAATGATGCATAACCCTCTTGATTAATTGTTGCACTTGCTGTAATCGATTCTGATAAAACGTTTCCATCACACCAGTTTCTATTTCCAAAATACTGACTATAATAATTGAATTCACTTCCTGAACTTATTTCTCTTGATGTGTTTATATTTACAGACTCTGTATATTTATAATTTCCATCACTACAAGATAGTTTCCCAGGTGTTTTATTATTTGATTCACCACAGTAATTTGGTTCTTGGCAATCTTCTGATTTATATTCTATTAATATTTCATATATAGCAGGTACTGCATATTCGTAGTCTTTATCATTTTTTATTTTTTTTATCATTGATGATGGAACTTTATAAGTTCTTTTTAAGTTTTTCATAGTTATTGTTGTACCAGATGATGTAATGGTTCCTACTGAAAATGTGCTTTCAAATATTGCTCTACTTGCATCTATTATTTTGAATTCTTTTTGTCCTTCAAGACCTGTATTTGTATATCTATGATTTGCATCATCAGAACAAGTTATAACACCATTAGCAAGAGTTTCACACATATTGGAATTTAATAGTGCAAGATATTCTTGATATTCGCTTTGTGTCATTGCTCTTCCGGATTTTTTGGTTATTTTAACAACTTCTGCACCTTCAGGTAATTGATTATAGAAATTAGTTTCTTCGTGTGATATTTCAATTGTTTTTCCGTTATTAGTTTCTCTTGAGCGATAATTAAAGTAGTATGTTCTTACTTGGGTACAAGTCTTTAATTCATCATTTGTGGCGTTTACATTGTTAATTCCAGCAATCATAACTATTGTTGTAAATATTAAATATACTAACCTCTTTTTCATAATTCCTCCTTATTCTAAGGAATATTTCTTCTTTCTATTAATCATAATAAATGTTATTATTACAATTAGAATTATTACTCCAATTATATATATATAGTAATTAGATAAAAATTTAATTATTTTATTTAATATGGTATTTTCTTGTTGTTCTTGTTTTTTTTGTTCTTCATTTTTTTTATTATAATCAGAGATGATTTTATTAAATGTTTCATCATCTAAATCACCTTGATACCATTCGTCACATACTTCTAAATCTTCTTTTGATATGTTTTCACAAGAAGGTGTGTCAGCATAATAATTATATTTTGGTAAATTTAATTGCATAGTTCTAATTGATTTATCACTACACATATTGTAATATATTTTAAATTCGTAATTATCTCCAGTGAGTTGAAATGTTAATTTACCTGTTTCGTTGGTATCATTCCAGTCATTATACATATTTGTTACTTTTTCATGAATTGATAAATCTTCGGTTAATCCATTAATTGTTATGTTAAATAATCCAACATTTTCGGGATCTTTATCTAATTCATAATCTATAGTAACTTTTAGGGCATCTCTTTTTACGTTAAGCATATCTGCATTTGAACAATAACTTCTGGCATATGCTTTTGGAGTTATTGTTAAGAATAGTATTGTAGTTAGTATTAAGTGTTTTATATTAAACTTCATAGATACCTCCTCTACTATTGCATTATATATATATGATATCATTTTTTTTGAAAAAATAAAATAGTTTTTTGATTTTTTTATATAAAAGTGTTATTATTGTAATGAGGTGTATATGAAAAAGAAGAATATTTATTTAATTGTTTCAATAATTTTATTAATTACTATTATAATTTTTCTTGTTTATAATAATAATATGAATAAGAGTAAGTTAGTTAAGATTAATCTTGACAAAGTAGAAGAAAAGATTAACAACAAGGATACTTTTATTTTATGTGTTAGTAGTAGCACTTGTATTAACTGTGAAAGATACTTACCTAAGTTAGAAGAAATTAGTAGGGATTATAATTTAGAAATATTTTATATTGAAGTTGATAAATTAAGTAGTAAGGAGTTAACTGAATTTAAGGATGTTATTTCTTTTGATGATGCTACTCCGGTTACTTTATTTATTAAAAATGGTGTAGAAAATACTGCTAGTAACAGGATATTTGGTAATGTTAGTAGTGATAAGATTATTGAAAAGTTTAAGAAAAATGGTTTTATAAAATAAAAAATAGTATTTGTTTACTATTTTTTTGTTAGTCTATTGTTAACCAATCTTCTCCTTTGAATGGTTCGGTTCTTAATAGGTTTGGATAATCTAATTGTCTTAATACTTCATATAAAACTAATGCTACGCAGTTAGACAAGTTAAGACTTCTTACATTATCTGTTGTTGGTATTCTTAAGCATCTATCTAGATAATTTCTTAATATTTCTTTAGGTATTCCTGTGCTTTCTTTACCAAAGAAAAGATAAATATCTTTAGTTGATTTTGTATAGTCAAATGATGAATGTGGTTTTTTTCCATATCTTGTTAGAAAGTAAAAGTCTCCATCATTTTGAGAAAGAAAATCTTCGAAGTTTTCATAGACTTGATAGTTTACTTTATCTAGATAATTTACGGCACTTCTTTTGATATATTTTTCTTCAAGACTAAAACCTAATGGCTTTATTAGATGTAATTTGGCATTTGTTGCGGCACAAGTTCTCATTATATTTCCTGTATTACCTGGTATTTCTGGTTCGTATAAAACTATATTAATCATTTAATTCTAAACCTTCTTGTTGTAAAAAGTTTTCAATTAGATTAATATCATAATTATTTTGTTTTATGTCATATATTTCTGTTAATTTACCATCTTTGAATACTAGAATACAAGGAATATCTGCGATTGTTTTATCTTCTATTTTATAGTCTTTTTTTGCTTTATTGATTAAGGTTTTATTATTATATATTTCAGTTAGGTCTAGATATAATATTTCATTTTTTAGTGAATTATCGATTATGGTTGTTTTGAATTTTTTTTCAAAGTCTCTTACATCTTGATTTTCTAATACTGATACATAGATGTAAGCATTCTTGTTTTCATCAATATAGTTAGATAATTCGTTATAATTAATTACTTGCATATATCTATCCATTATTTGGTTATTTAATTTGCTTTCTTCATATGTTAGATACCATAAGTAAAAATAAAATGCTAATAATATAGTTACTAAAACTATTATAGACAAAAATATATAATTTTTTACTGGTACTTCTTTTTTTTCTTTCTTCACGAATACCATCTCCTTAGATAATTTTATCAGTTATTTCTTTTTTTGTAAATATTTATATTAAATAATATGTTTTTTTTATGGGATTATGTTATAATATTTCTGGTGTTTTAAATGAGAGAAAATTATGCAAAGTTATTAGAAGATATTATTAATAATTTGGGTTATAAACCAAAATTATTATTACATAGTTGTTGTGCTCCTTGTAGTAGTTATGTGATTGATTATTTACATAATTATTTTAATATTACTATTTTTTATTATAATCCTAATATTTATCCACAGGAAGAATATGAGAAAAGAAAAGAAGAGCAAATTAGATTTATTAAAAATTATAGTGATGTATCATTTATGGACTGTGATTATGATAATGATTTATATAATGATATTGTTAGTGGTTTAGAAGATGAACCTGAAAGAGGAAAAAGATGTACTAAGTGTTTTGAGCTTAGATTAGGGAAAACTGCTTATATGGCAAAAGAGAATAATTTTGATTATTTTTGTAGCACTCTTACTGTTAGTCCTTATAAGAATTCTAAATTAATTAATGAGATAGGTAATGATTTATCTTTGAAATATGGTATTAAGTGGTTATATTCTGATTTTAAAAAGAATGATGGTTATAAGAAATCTATTATGTTTTCTAGAGAATATAATTTATATAGGCAAGATTATTGTGGATGTATTTATTCAAAAAGAGATAGATTAAATAGTGAAAAAAAGACTCTTACTCATAATGAGTAGGAGTTTTATGTTAATATCATTGTTACTAATTTTATTGAACCATATAAGACTGCTGCTAACCAAACTATTACTATTGGTATTGCAAATACGTGACCTTTTAGTTTTTTTACTTTTACGTTTGGTTGGATTACTGGTGTTTGTTGTTCTAATGGTTGTATTTGTGAATTTTGTACTTGTTGATTTTGTATTTGTGGTTCTACAACTGGGACTTCTAATTTAGTAACTTGTTCTGTTGGTTCAGCCATTCTAACTGGTTCTGCTGGCATTACTTGTGGTATTTCTATTTGACTAGGTTGTTGAACTGGTTCATTAATACTATTATTAACTACAGGTTGTGGTTCTGGCATAGTATTTTGTACTGGTTGTGGTTGAACTGGAGATGCATTTAAACTTGCATTTATTTTGTTTAAATCTATTTCAGCAGTTGCTTCTTGTAATGCTTCTTTTAAATTAGTTTCTTTTTCTATATTAAATATTGGTCTTTCTGGAATAATTTTAGTTTCTATTCTGTTATAAAATGAACTAATTTTAGGAATAAAACTTTTTTTCATTGTTACTACATAAGTTTTTGATAATGAAAAATTACTTGCTGGTATTGGTTTTCCAATACTTTTAATTTTATTATTAGCAAATGATAAAGATGTTATTGATAGTTTATCAGAGGTTGCTAAAAAAGTTACTTTTATTTTGTTAAGTAATTCTTGTAATTTTTCTACTTGAGATTTTGATACATTAAATGGTAAAAAGACTTTACTATTTTCTAAATTATTTACTCTTTGATCTATTAAAGTTTTATTTATTACTTCTACGTTAGACATTTTATCACCTCTTATAATGGTAATTTAATTATTTCTTTTACAATATTATCTATTTTTTGTTTTTCAGTAGGGTCTGAAATATCAGTTAATTTTTCTGTTCCTTCTGGGGTTTGTTCTAATCTAGATACAAAGATATTTACTGTTTCTGTATCTCTATCTATGCTATAAACTGCATATTCTTTTCCTTCATTTTCAAATACTGTAATTAAATTTGCTTCTCTTTCTATATTTTGTTCATCTGTTATTTTGAATTTTTTATCCATTTTTATTCCTCCGTTAATATGGTTACCAATTATTGGTTACTCTATACTATGTAATTAATATAACATATTTTTTTGGTTATTACAATAGTGTTATTAATTTTTTTGCTTTTTTTAACAAAATAAAAACTATAGTGATGTCCTATAGTCTTAACTTTTATGTTATCTTTTTTCTATTTCTTTAATTTTTCGGTATACTTTATTTGCTGTAATATTAACTTCTTGTGAATTATTATTTACAAATATAGTGTTTTCTGGGAGATTTTTTTTAAATTCTTCATAGAATTTTATCCTTTTTTCTTCGTCATCTAAAACTTTATCAAGACTAGATTTTCCTCTTCTAGTAATTCTTTCTTGTCTAAGTTCTTCATCTATATTAACAAACAATGTTAAATCTGGTACTAATAATTGATGATTATATATGTTGTAGTTCAGATCTATGTCTATTCCTGCAACTCTATTCGAAACGACTGTATCTATTAAATACCTAACCAAATAAACATTTTTATTTTTTATGTCACAATTATTTTTTATATAATCAGACATATATACAGTTGATGATAAATAATATAACATATGTGCTATAGTTGATTCTTTTCTTACTTTTGTATCAATTATTTCACGATTATAATATTCCTCACTTGGAGTTTTAAATAAATATGAACCTTCATCTAACTTGTGTAAACTTTTTCCAATACTACTAGTACCACTACCATCTAAACCAGTAATTACAATAAACATTTTTCTATCTCCTATCTAAATTTTTTGAAAGTAATTCATATGCTTTTTTTATATCATAATCTTCACTTATTAATAAGTTGTATTTTTTTAATATATTTAACATTTTTTCTTTTTCTTCTTTTATTTGTGAATCATTAACTTCTGAAAAATCTTTGGTGTTTTCAAATTCAAGCAACAACCCTAGATTTTCAACATCTTGAAAGGCAAATTCATAGTTACCATTTGAATATACAATTACATCATATTTTACGCTTACTAAGTGATTAAATTTCAATTTTTCAAATAGTTTTATTGCATTATTTATATCATCTATTGAAACATTTACTTTTTCTTCTGATATAACTGTATTTGATTTATCATATTTTTTTTCTTTATAAGTTATTTTTTTAAATTCATTCCCTGAAACATTTAGATATCTTATTAGTACGCTATTATTTAGACACTCAATAATATTATCTTTTGTTAGTTTTTTTACAATTTGCTTTGGACAGAGATATTCATCTTCTACTCTGCTTTTTCTTATAACTTTAAAATCACTGTTTTTTAATATTTTATCAACTTCTGATAAAGAATTTTTAACTTTTACTGTTATTTCTATTTGTTTCATTTACTACCTCTCTAATAACTAAATTAATTTTTAAAAGTATATTAATTATTTTTTTAGTTAAATTACTAAAACTATCAAAATTTTTGATTCACACTTTTTTATTATAAACTTATTTTGTTTCTTATTCTACCATAATTTATTTAATATGTAAAGAAATATTTTTAACAAAATAAAACCTATAGGAATGTCCTATAGGTTTAGTTTTAATCTATAAATTCTTCTTCAAGAACTTCTGATGCTTCATCATCAAAGAATTGTTTTTCAAGTGTATAACCGATATCCATATATTCTTTACATCCAGTTCCTGCTGGGATAAGTTTACCGATAATTACGTTTTCTTTTAATCCGTGTAAGTTATCTACTTTTCCTTTAACTGATGCTTCGGTTAATATTCTTGTTGTTTCTTGGAATGATGCAGATGATAAGAATGAATCTGTTTCAAGAGATGCTTTTGTTATACCTAATAATATTGGTTGACCAATTGCAGGTTTTTTACCTTTTAAGATTACATCTCTATTTCCATCAGTAAATTCACTGATACTTACAGATGTACTTGGGATAAAGTTTGTATCTCCAGATTCCATAATTCTTATTTTTGAAATCATTCTTTTAGCAATAAGTTCAACGTGTTTATCATTGATATCAACACCTTGAGAACGATATACTTTTTGAACTTCTTTTAGTATATATTGTTGTACTGTATTAGGGTCTGTTACTGCAAGTAATTCTTTTGGAGAAACGTTACCTTCAGTTAATCTGTCACCTGCTGATACTTTAGTACCTTTTTCTACACGAAGTTTTGCTCCATATAGTGTTATGTGTTCTCTTATTTCATTATCATTTTTGATGTATATTTTGAATTTGCCATTAGCATCTTCAATTTTAGTTACGACACCATCAATTTCAGCAATTGTAGATTTACCTTTTGGCATTCTGGCTTCGAATAATTCTTCAACACGAGGAAGACCTTGAGTTATGTCGGCACCTGCTACACCACCAGTATGGAATGTACGCATTGTTAATTGGGTACCTGGTTCACCGATTGATTGTGCTCCCATAATACCAACTGCTTCACCGATTTCAACAACGTTACCTGTTGCTAGGTTTCTACCATAACATTTACGGCAAACACCGTGATTTGTTCTACAAGTTAATGCTGTTCTTATTTCAACTTCTTCAATTCCTGCTTTAATTATTTTATCAGCAATTGCTTCTGTGATTAATTCATTTTTATCAATAATTACTTCTTTTGTTTCTGGGTTGATTACTTTCTTGTTAGTATATCTACCCATAATTCTATCATAAAGTGGTTCGATTATTCCGTCTTTATCATCTTTAAATGCACTTACTAGTACACCTTGTGTTGTTCCACAATCTTCTTCTCTAACGATTATATCTTGTGCTACGTCTACTAAACGTCTAGTCATATAACCAGAGTCAGCAGTTTTTAATGCTGTATCAGCACTACCTTTTCTAGCACCGTGTGTTGATAAGAAGAATTCTGATACTGAAAGTCCTTCTCTAAAGTTTGAGGTAACTGGGATTTCTACTGATTCACCGTTTGGTTTAGCCATTAATCCACGCATACCAGCAAGTTGTACGAAGTTAGAAATTGATCCACGAGCTTTTGAATTCATCATTATGAAGATTGGATTATCTACCATTGTTTTAGCATATACTTCAAGTTCTTTTTTGATTTCATCTTTTGCTTGATCCCAAACGTTAATAACTAATTCATATCTTTCTTGATCAGTAATTAAACCTCTTTGGAATTGTTTATTAATTTTCTTAACTTCAGCATTTCCTTTTTCAATTATTTCTTCTTTATTCTTACTTACTACGATATCACTTGCTGCAATAGTTATTCCTGAATAAGTTGAATATTTGAAACCTAGATCTTTTAATTTATCTAGCATAATTGATGTTTCTGTTGTTTTATATCTTTTGAATACTTGAGCGATTATTTTTTCTAGTGTTCCTTTATTAAAAGGTTGTGCTAGAGGTATTTCATCTAATTTTTCTTTTAGGTTTTCTCCATAATTAATGAAGTATTTAGCAGGGGTAATTCCTTCGATATTATCATCTGTTGGTTCATTAATAAATGGGAATGAATCAGGTAATATTTCATTAAAGATTATTTTACCTGGTGTTGTAACAAAGTATTTATCTTTATTACTGTCTAAAAATACTTTATGTTTAAATGAGTTTACTGGTACAAGAATTCTTGTGTGAAGTGTTAATTCTCTACGTTGATATGCCATTAATACTTCATTTGTATTTTTAAATACTCTTCCTTCACCTTCAAGTCCTTTCTTTTCCATAGTAATATAGTAGTTACCTAGGATCATATCTTGTGATGGTGTAACAATTGGTTTCCCATCTTTTGGACTTAAAATGTTATTTGCACCTAACATTAATATTCTTGCTTCTGCTTTTGCTTCTTCAGATAATGGTACGTGTACTGCCATTTGATCTCCGTCGAAGTCAGCGTTAAATGCTGTTGTAACAAGTGGGTGCAATCTTATTGCTCTACCTGAAATTAATTTAGGTTCGAATGCTTGGATACCAAGTCTATGTAGGGTAGGAGCACGGTTTAACATAACTGGATGTTCTTTGATTACTTCTTCGACTACATCCCATACTTTTGGATCTTGGTTTTCAATCATTTTTTTAGCTGATTTAATATTGTTTGCTATTTCTTTTGTTACTAAACCATTAATAACGTGTGGTTTAAATAATTCTAGTGCCATTTCTTTTGGTATACCGCATTGATACATTTTTAAGTCTGGTCCAACAACGATAACTGAACGACCTGAATAGTCAACACGCTTACCAAGTAAGTTTTGTCTGAAACGTCCTTGTTTACCTTTTAGCATAGAAGATAGTGATTTTAATGCACGATTTCCTGCACCTGTTACGCTTCTTCCTCTTCTTCCGTTATCAAATAGGGCATCTACTGCTTCTTGTAACATACGTTTTTCGTTTTGTACGATAATTGAAGGTGCTCCTAATTCGATAAGTTTTTTTAGACGATTATTTCTGTTTATTACTCTTCTGTATAAGTCATTTAGGTCAGAAGTAGCAAATCTACCACCATCTAGTTGAATCATTGGTCTTAATTCTGGTGGAATAACTGGTAATGCTTCTAGTATCATCCATTCAGGTTTATTTCCTGATGTCGCGAAAGCATTAATTACTTCTAATCTTTTTACTAGTCTTGTTCTTCTTTGACTAGTTGCTGATTCTAGTTCTTTTTGAATTTCTGCTAATTCTTTTTCAACATCTACTTCGCTAAGTAATTGTTTTATTGCTTCAGCTCCCATTCCTACTTTGAATGTATTTCCATATTTTTCATAATATACACGATATTCTTTGTCAGAAAGGGTTTGTTTTTTAATAAGTGGTGTATTTCCTGGATTTATTACAACATAAGAAACAAAGTATATTACTTCTTCTAGATCTCTAGGAGACATATCTAGACATAATCCAATGTATGATGGAATGCCTTTTACATACCATATATGACTAACTGGTGTAGCAAGTTCTATATGTCCCATTCTTTCTCTTCTTACTGAAGATTTTGTCACTTCAACACCACAACGATCACAGACAATATTTTTATATCTTAATCTTTTGTATTTACCACAACTACATTCGTAGTCTCTTGTTGGTCCAAAGATTTTTTCACAGAATAGTCCATCTCTTTCTGGTTTTAATGTTCTATAGTTAATTGTTTCTGGTTTTTGAACTTCTCCATAACTCCAAGAACGGATTTTTTCTGGAGAAGCAATCCCTATTTTTAAAGCTTTAAAATTATTTGCCTTTAACATTAGAAATCACCTCCCATTTCTTTTTCAAAATCCTCATCTATTTCTTCTTCAAAATCATCAAGATCTTCATAGCCTTCATCGAAATCATCTTCTAATTCATCAAATGTTCTTTCATCTTGTGGTTTTGATATTTCTTCAATTATTGGAGTATCGTCATCATCTTGTTCGTTTTCTAATTCTTTAATTTCTACTAATTCGTCATCGTTATTTATTACAGAGATATCAAGTCCTAATGCTTGGAATTCTTTGATTAATACTCTGAATGCTTCAGGAATTCCTGGTGTAGGTAATGGTGTTCCTTTTACAATTGCTTCATAAACTTTAACACGTCCTACAACGTCGTCTGATTTATAGGTTAATATTTCTTGTAATACGTGAGATGCTCCATATGCTTCTAGTGCCCAGATTTCCATTTCTCCGAATCTTTGTCCACCAAATTGTGCTTTACCACCAAGTGGTTGTTGTGTTACTAGTGAATATGGTCCTGTAGCACGAGCGTGTAATTTGTCATCAACCATATGATGTAATTTAATCATATACATTACACCAACTGATATTCTGTTATCAAATGGTTCGCCTGTTCTACCATCATATAATACAGTTTTTCCATCATCATCCATTCCTGCTTCTTTCATCATTGCAGCAATGTCTGCTGATTTAGCACCATCTAATACTGGAGTTGCAACGTGAACTCCTAATTTTTTAGCAGCCATACCTAGGTGTAATTCTAATACTTGTCCGATATTCATACGAGATGGAACCCCTTGTGGATTTAACATAACATCTACTGGTGTACCGTCTGGTAGATATGGCATATCTTCTTGTGGTAATACTAGAGATATAACCCCTTTATTACCGTGACGTCCTGACATTTTGTCTCCAACGCCTATTTTTCTTTTTTGAATAATATATACTCTTACTACTTTAGATACTCCGCTTGGTAAGTCATCATTTTCTTCTTTAGTATATACTTTAACATCATGTACGATTCCGTCTCCACCGTGTGGTACTACTAATGAAGAATTTCTAACTTCTCTTGTTTTTTCTCCAAAGATAGCGTGTAATAATTTTTCTTCACTTGTTAAGTCTGCCATTCCTTTTGGTGTTACTTTACCTACTAGAATGTCGCCTTCTTTTACTTCTGTACCAATTCTTATGATACCGTTTTCATCAAGGTTTTTACGTGCTTCTTCACCAATATTAGGAATATCTCTTGTTATTTCTTCTGGTCCTAATTTTGTATCACGACATTGTATTTCGTAGTCTTCGATATGAAGTGAAGTATAAACATCGTCTTTTACTAATCTTTCGTTCATTATAACTGCGTCTTCGAAATTATAACCATTAAATGTCATAAAGGCAACTACAACGTTTTTACCTAAAGCAAGTTCTCCCATATCTGTTGAAGGTCCATCAGCAATGATTTGTCCTCTTCTTACTTTGTCTCCTGCTCTTACGATTGGTTTTTGGTTAGTTGTTTCTCCTTGGTTTGCTCTTTCAAATGTTGCTAAGTGATATACGTCTTGTCCTTTAGCATTTTTAACAACTATTTTTTTGGCATCTACGTAATCAACTATTCCATCTGCTTTTGCTACAACAGTAACTCCGCTATCTCTTGCTGCTACGTATTCTACACCTGTTCCAACGTAAGGCGCTTCTGTAGTTAAAAGAGGTAATGCTTGACGTTGCATATTAGCACCCATCAAAGCACGTGTAGCATCATCGTGTTCCAAGAATGGTATTAAACTTGTTGTTACTGATACTACTTGTTGTGGTGATACGTCAATATAGTCAACTTTATCAACTGGTATTAACATATTTTCTCCACGATATCTACCTGCAACTATTGCATCTGTTATTTCCATATCGTCATTAACATGTACTGTTGCTTGTGATATGTAATAATCATTTTCTTCGTCTGCTGTTAAATAGTCAACTTGATCTGTTAGTTTTTTGTTAACTACTTTTCTATATGGAGTTTGTATAAATCCATATTCGTTTACTTTTGCATAACTTGCTAGGGAAGTTATAAGTCCAATGTTTTGCCCTTCTGGAGATTCGATTGGACAAATTCTACCATAGTGTGATGCGTTTACGTCACGAACTTCCATTCCTGCTCTGTCTCTTGAAAGTCCGCCTGGGCCTAATGCCGATAATCTTCTTTTGTGAGTTAATTCAGCAATCGGATTTACTTGATCCATAAATTGTGATAACTGGCTACTGCCAAAGAATTCTTTGATAACTGCAGTTACCGGTCTTATGTTTATTAGAGTTTTTGGTGTTACTGTTTCAGAATCTTGTGTTGTCATTCTTTCTCTGATTACTCTTTCCATTCTGCTTATACCAATTTTAAATTGGTTTTGTAGTAATTCTCCAACTTGTCTGATTCTTCTGTTTCCTAAGTGGTCGATTTCATCATCACTACCAATTCCTTCGTTAAGGTTTAGGTAATAATTAACTGATGCATATACATCTGAGATTGTTAGAGTTTTTACTTCAAGTGATTGATCGTTACCAATTACTTTTACTTTTTTCTTAGGGTTTATGTTTGAATAAACATGTAAAACTTGGATTAAGTTATGTGTATCTAATTCGTCATTTATTTTTGCTTCTTCAATTCCATAACCTTCTTGTAAATAAGTATCTAATTGTTCTAACACTTCTTTTGTTATAAGTGTACCATCGGCAATTTTTACTTCACCATCTACAATGATATCTTCAGCAATTCTGTTATTTAGTAGTCTGTCTTTAATATTTAATCTTTTGTTAAATTTATAACGTCCAACTTTTGCTAAATCATAGCGGAAGTTATCAAAAAATCTAGTGATTAATTGATTTTTAGAAGAATCCAATGTTGTTGGTTCTCCTGGTCTTAGTTTTTCATAAATTTCTATTAGGGCTTCGTCGGTGTTTTTTGTAGAATCTTTTTCAATGGTATTTTTTAAATAAATATCATTATCAAATAAATCTAGTATATCTTCATCAGAAGACAAACCGAATGCACGAAGTAATGTTGTTATTGGAACTTTTCTAGTTCTATCTATTCTTACATAGACTACGTCTTTTGCATCTGTTTCATATTCTAACCAAGTTCCTCTTGTAGGAATAACTTTAGAAGCAAAAACTGGTTTTCCATTTTTGTCTATTGTTTTTGAATAATAAACACTTGGACTACGAACTAATTGTGATACAATAACTCTTTCGGCACCGTTAATTATAAAAGTTCCACTTTCAGTCATTAATGGCATATCTCCTAGGAATATTTCTTGTTCTTTTACTTCGCCTGTTTCATTGTTGAAAAGTCTTGTTTGGACTTTTAATGGGGCAGCATATGTTATTTGTCTGTCCTTGCATTCTTTAATGGAATATCTTGGAGTATCAAATTCATAGTCTCCGAATTCTAATGTGAAACCACCAGAAAAACTTTCAATTGGAGAAAATTCTTCAAATACCTCTTTTATTCCTTCTGTTACGAACCATTGATATGATTCTGTTTGAATTTGTAGTAAATTATCAAGTTCTAATGAATTTTTGATCATAGAAAAATTTCTTCTCATTCTATAATCTCCGCTTTGCTTTAATTTATAAGCCATTTATTTTTCACCCCTATACCTAAAATTAATCGTGCAACACCGTATAAAGATGCGTTACCAATATATAATGTTATCAAACTTTAGTAAATAAGTCAACGAATTTGACAATTTTTCTTTTAAATTTTACTAATTTTTAATCTTACTATATAAAAACCTTTATCTTTATCTATTATTTCGATTGAATACGCTTTTTCTAAGTCTTTAATCATTGATTTTACACCATGGTCTTTTCTCATTACAAACCATAATTCTCCTTCTTGTTTTAAATGTTCTTTTCCACCAAATAGAAATTTTTTTATGGTTTCTTTGCCAGTTCTAATTGGAGGGTTTGTAATTATGTAATCATATTTAGCTTTGATATTTTCGTAGATGTTACTTTCGAAGCAGTTTGCATTTGTTATGTTGTTTAATTTAATATTTTCTTTTGTTAGATCTATTGCTCTTTGGTTTATGTCTACCATATCTATTTGGAAATTTTTATTATCAGATAGTATTATGCCTATGATGCCATATCCACAACCCAAGTCTAATACTTTTCCTTTTCTTGGTTCTTTTATAAAATTTTGTACTAGTAGTTTTGAACCATAGTCAAAGTGTTCTTTGGAAAATATACCATTGTCTGTATTTATTTTATATATTTTATTGTTAAAACTAATATTTTTTTGTTGTTTATTGTGTTTTATGTTTTCATCGTTTATAAAATAGTGACTCATTTGTTTTCCTTTCTTTATAAAGAAAAAGAACCTATACTAAATAGCATAGGCTCTTTTTTCAATTACTTAATTTCAACTGTTGCGCCAGCTTCTTCGAATTGTGCTTTTAATGCTTCAGCTTCAGCTTTGTCAATGCCTTCTTTTACATTTCCGCCATTGTCAACGATATCTTTAGCTTCTTTTAATCCTAAACCAGTTAAATCTCTTACGATTTTGATTACAGGGATTTTGTTTGGTCCTGCAGAAGTTAATACTACATTAACTTTTGAAGGTCCTTCTTCAACAGCTCCTGCTGCTGGAGCAGCTGCTACAGCTACTGCTGATGGATCTACTCCAAATTCTTCTTTCATTGCATCTACTAATTCTTTGATTTCAAGAATAGTCATTTCTTTTAAAGCACTAATAAATTCGTCTCTTGTTAATTTTGCCATTTTATTTTCCTCCTTAAATTTTTAATTAATTTTCTTCTTTTTCTTTAGAGTATAAATCTAAACATATAGATAAATCTCTAACTGTACCGATTAATCCACCGGCTAACATTGTAAGCAATCCTTCTCTTGATGGAATTGCAGCGTATTTTTCTAGTTCAGCAGCATTTGCTACTTTTCCTTCAACGATACCTGCTTTTAATTCTAATGCACTATGCTTTTTAGCAAAGTCACTGATTACTTTTACAGGACTTAATTCATCTTCAGAAAATGAAATTGCGCTTGGACCAGAAAGGTATTCGTCTAAATTAATATTTAGTTCATCTACCGCTCTTTTTGTCAAAGTATTTTTATATACTTTGTAGTCAGAATTGTTTGCTCTTAATGCTCTTCTTAATTCAGTAACTTCTGCTACTGTAAGACCACGGTAGTCAAATAGAACTACTGATTTAGCATTTTCAAATTTATTTTTGATTTCTGAAACAACTTCTGCTTTTCTTTCAATTATCTTTGCGTTTGCCACAATAACCTTCCTTTCTTTATGCCGATATGTTGAATAAAATCCCTCGCGAATACGAGGGATAAAAATTTCTTATTATTTATTCCTCGGTAAGATTTTTAAACTTTTGTCCTTACTGTCTTTGGCATAATTTTTCTTGTTTGTCTATATTATATACTGCAAATTACTATTTGTCAAATGAATTTGTATCTATTTTAATTCCAGGACCCATAGTAGATGATACAGATATATTTTTAATATATGTACCTTTTACTGTTGTAGGTTTTACTTTGATGATACTTTCTACAAAGTATTTAAGATTTTCAACTAATTTTTCTTCGTCAAAACTTACTTTACCAATGATACCGTGGATATTTCCATAGCTATCAGTTCTGTAATTTACTTTACCTTTTTTTGTTTCTTCAACTGCTTTTGCTACATCTATTGTAACAGTTCCAGTTTTAGGGTTTGGCATTAAGCCTTTAGGTCCAAGTAATTTACCAATTTTACCAAGTGCAGGCATCATTTCTGGAGTAGCAATGATTACGTCATAATCAAACCAATTTTCTGTTTCAATTTTGTTAATTAAATCTAAGTCTCCAACAAAATCTGCTCCAGCAGTAGTTGCTGCTTTTGCTTGTTCTCCTTTTGCTAATACTAGGATTTTTTTACTTTTACCAGTTCCGTGTGGTAAAACTATTGCTCCTCTTAATTGTTGGTCTGCTTTTTTTACATCTAAATTTAAATTCATTGCAACTTCAACTGTTGAATCGAATTTTAAGTTTGATGTAGACTTGATAAGTTTGATTGCTTCTTCTTTAGTATAAAGTTTATTTTTTTCAACTTGTTCTAAATTAGCAGTATGTCTTTTACTCTTCTTCATTATTTTCCCTCCTTATGTGGTTATGCGGACTATTTTATCCTTCCACATAGGTTTAACCTATATGAATTAATTTTTTCTTTTTCTTATTCTTATTCTGATACTTTAATACCCATGTTACGAGCAGTTCCTTCGATAGTTCTCATTGCTGCTTCTACATCGTTAGCATTTAAATCTGGCATTTTAGTTTCAGCGATTTCTCTTAATTTATCTTTAGAGATAGTTGCAACAGTTTCACCTTTAGCAGCTCCTGATTTGATACCTGCTACTTTTTTTAGTAAAAATGGTGCTGGTGGAGTTTTTACTACGAAATCGAATGATCTATCATCATAAATAGATATTTCAACTGGTAATATATCTCCCATTTTATCTTTTGTTGCATCGTTGTATTTAGTACAAAATTCTTGTAGGTTAATTCCTGCTGGTCCTAATACTGTTCCTACTGGTGGAGCTGGTGTAGCTCTTCCTGCTGGAATTTGCAACTTAATTTTTTTTGTTAATTCTTTTGCCACGAAAAACACCTCCTATATTATTATACTTTTCGCGAGTGGTCCAATTAGCGTCCGCGCCTCCCACTTATACTTAAACACAAGATAATCTCGTGCTCGCGTTTTTAATGATAACACACTTTTTTATAAAATGCAATTATTTTTTCTTGTTTTTTTCATTTATTTCTAATATTTTCTTATATACTGTATAAATTTTTCTTGTTTCTTCATCCATTTAAATCATCTCTTTCTTAATCTTTTCTACAAAATCATCCAATGGAAGAACATTGGTTTCTTTTTCTCCGTGGAGACGGAATGAAACGCTGCGGTCATCTTTTTCATTAAATCCGACAACCAACAGATAAGGTATCTTCTGTACCTGACCTTCACGCATACGATAACCAAGCTTTTCATCTCTATTATCGTTATTTACTCTAAAGTGTGCTTTTCTTAACTTAGCCACAACTTCTTTTGCGTATTCATCATGGTATTCAAGTTTAACTGGAATAACCTGAACCTGAGTAGGTGCTAACCATAGAGGAAGGTTACCTTTTGTTTCTTCTAATAAGAAGGCAATGAAACGGTCTAATGAACCTAAGATTGCTCTATGAATAACAACTGGTCTTACCTTATCACCATTTTCATCAACATAAGTTAATTCGAATCTTTCTGGTAGCTGGTAGTCTAACTGGATAGTAGATAAAGTAACATCATGTCCTAATGCACTCTTTACCTGTACGTCAAGTTTAGGACCATAGAATGCTGCTTCGCCTTCTGCTTCATAGAATTCTACATCCATTTCTTTTAATACTTCACGTAATTCATTTTCACTCTTTTCCCATAATTCATCATTACCGAAATACTTTTCTTTGTTGTTCTTATCTCTTAATGATAAACGGAATGAGTAATCTTTAAAACCAAAGTCTTTATATACATCAAGAATCAAGTGTGCTACATTCTTGAATTCCTGTGCAATCTGGTCTGGACGACAGAAGATATGTGAATCATTCTGTGTGAAGGCTCTTGCACGTTCAATACCAGTTAAAGCACCACTTGCTTCAAAACGGAAATCGTTCGCAATTTCCGCAATTCTAACTGGAAGATCACGATATGAATGTAATGTAGATTTATACATAACCATATGGTGTGGACAGTTCATAGGTCTTAATACATATGCTTCATCATCTAATTCCATAGCTGGGAACATATCATCTTTATAATGAGCCCAATGTCCAGATTTCTTGTATAACTTAACGTTACCAAGAGAAGGTGTCATAACATGTTCATAACCTAATTCTAATTCTTTGTTCATGATGTAATCAGATAATAAACGTCTGACAGTGAAACCATTTGGTAACCACATTGGTAAACCTTTACCTACGATATCCGCAAACATGAAGATACCTAATTCTTTACCAAGTTTTCTGTGATCTCTTTCCTTTGCTTCTTCTAATAACTGAATATGTGCTTCTAATTCTTCTTTAGTTGGGAAACATACACCATAGATTCTCTGAAGAACCTTGTTGTTCTTATCACCTTTCCAATAAGCACCTGAATGTTTGATTAACTTGAAGTTCTTACATAATTTAACTGTTTCTACATGTGGACCACGACATAAGTCAGTGAAATCACCCTGTGAATAAGTAGTGATTGTACCATCTTCTAAACCATTGATTAAGTCTAGCTTATATTCATCATTCTTGAATTCTTCTAAAGCTTCTTCTTTAGAGACTTCATGTCTCACGATTCTCTTACCATCTTTACAGATTTTCTTCATTTCTTTTTCAATCTTAGGTAAGTCATCATCAGAAATAGTCTGATCACCTAAATCGATGTCATAATAGAATCCTTCTTCTACTACTGGACCTACCCAGAACTTAGCTTGTGGGTAAAGATGTTTAACTGCCTGTGCTAATACGTGTGCACATGAATGATTTAAAGTATTTAAATCTTTGTCATTTAAAAAATCGCTCATATTCTCCTCCTATAAATAAAAAGAGACCTCATCAAAGGACGAAGTCTCGTGTTACCACCTTTATTCGTTATGCAATGCATAACCTCTCATCTCTTAACGCGAGTCACGGAATCTCTTTCGAGTTCGGCATCACAGGGAGTACCTTTAAGTAAATATCTTGGAAGTTTCCACCATTTCTTCCTCTCTAGTAAGCTTTTATCTTAAAGACATATCCTGTTTCGTAGCTTGTGCCTTTATTGTACACCACTTCAGTTAATTGTCAATAAAGAAAAAAGGAATAGGTCACCCTATTCCTAATTATCAAAAATTATTTGATTGTAACGATTTCTAAGTAACTTGTTAAACCAGAAACACCTGGAGTACCACCAGTTACGATTACCTGTTCACCAGCTGAAATTCCGTTTTCCTTAGCGATAACCATTGCAAGATCCATTAAACCTTCTCTTGATTTCATAGATTTGCAAAGTACAGGCTTAACACCCCAGTTAAGAGCTAATTTCTTAACTGTATCATCAGATGGAGTTGGAGCGATGATTGGGCAATGTGGTCTATAACGTGACATACGTTTTGCAGTAGCACCTGTTTCAGTGAATGCGATGATAGCTGAAACGTTGAAGTTTGCAGCAATTTCAGCAACTGACATACAGATAGCTTCTGAAGAGTTAGAGTTATCAGCAGTTCTGATAGCTCTTCTTAAGATTGAAGCATAGTCTAAGTTTCCTTCGATCTTATGAGCAATCTTGTTCATAGTTAATACTGCTTCTTCAGGATATTTACCCTGAGCAGATTCACCAGATAACATGATAGCATCAGTACCATCATAGATAGCGTTAGCTACGTCAGATACTTCAGCTCTTGTTGGTCTTGGGTTTTCCTGCATAGATTCAAGCATCTGTGTTGCAGTAATAACAACCTTACCAGCAGCATTACACTTTCTGATGATTGACTTCTGGATTAGAGGTACTTCTTCAGCAGGTACTTCTACACCTAAGTCACCACGAGCAACCATGATACCATCAGCTACTTCGATGATTTCGTCGATGTTTTCAACACCTTCAACACATTCGATCTTTGGTAATACTTTGATATCTGGCTTACCGTTTTCAGCGATTAATTTCTTAATATCTAATACATCCTGTTTTCTTCTTACGAATGAAGCAGCGATGAAGTTTACATCCTGTTTGCAACCGAAGATTAAGTCGTTCTTATCTTTTTCTGATAAGAATTCGAACTGTAACTTAGTACCAGGAACGTTGATACCACGAGTGTTCTTAACTCTACCATCGTTAGCAGCTACACAATAGATATCCTTACCTTCAACGTGGTCAACTAATAATGCAACCTGACCATCGTTAACTAAGATATAAGCACCTGGCTTAACATCTTTGTATAATTCCTTATAAGAAATTGTGAAACGATCTGCAGAACCAACAATTTCTTCTGGAGTGATTACTGAAACCTGACCTTTCTTGAATTCAGTGAATCCACCTTCGAAAGCACCAGTACGGATTTCAGGACCTTTAGTATCAAGCATGATAGCTACATCAGTACCTAATTCCTTGTTTACTTCTCTTAAAGTATCCATCTTCATAGCATGTTCTTCATAGTCACCATGAGAGAAGTTACAACGCATTACGTTCATACCAGCTTTAATAAGCTTCTTTAACATTTCTTTATCCTGTGAAGCAGGACCAATAGTACAAACAATTTTTGTTTTTTTCATTTTTTCTTTAACCATTTTAGACTCCTTAATCAACCAAATAAATTTACACTCCGTTATATATATTTAACAAACACACTGAGAAATTAACGTAACTTCTTAGCGTCTTCGTAAATACCAGCATCAGCTACATGCTTATGACTTAATACTTCTGTGATAGGGAAAGCAGTAATCTGGCCATGTACTTCACCTACGCAAAGTCCACCTTTACCTTCTTCAAGAAGTTCTACAGCCTTAACACCCATACGGCTAGCTAAGACACGGTCTCTTGCAGTTGGTCTACCACCACGCTGTAAATGACCTAAGACATTTGCACGAGTTTCGAAACCTGTTGCAGCTTCGACTTTCTTTGCAAGTTCATTGACATCAGTGATATGTTCAGTAATAACCACGATTGCATGGTCCTTATCAGATGCCTTTGACTGTTTTAATCTTTCGATGATCTTATCTTCATCATAACCAGTATCAGAAGTGATTACTAGTTCAGCACCAGCTGCGATACCTGCATTGATTGCAAGGTCACCACATCTTCTACCCATTACTTCAAGGATAGTACATCTCTGATGTGAAGAAGAAGTATCTCTTAATCTATCTAATGCTTCAACAATTGTATTTAATGCAGTATCAAATCCAATTGTGAAATCAGTATCAGGAATATCATTGTCAATTGTTCCTGGAAGACCAATACAATTTACTCCCATTTCTGTAAGCTTTAAAGCACCATTGTATGAGCCGTCACCACCGATGACTACTAATGCTTCCATACCTACTTTTTTCATCTGTTCGATTGCTTCTTTTCTGATTTCAGGATCTTTGAATTCAGGGAAACGAGCAGATTTTAAAATAGTACCACCATTGTTGATGATATTACGAGTACTATGACGATCGAATTTCATGAACTTACCTTCATGAAGACCTTTATAGCCAAGTCTAACGCCATATACTTCAATACCCTTGTTAAGACAAGTTCTAGCTACTGCACGAATTGCAGCGTTCATTCCAGGAGCATCTCCCCCAGAAGTTAAAACACCAATACACTTAACCATTTTTTTCTCCTCTCAACTTATGAATTATATTCAAAATCATTCTAGCATAATTGTTCGTTCCTTACCATCAACAATTCTATTCCAATCAATTTTTTTAGTCAATAATTATTTCGCAACATAGCGCTTTCATTTTAGAAACAATATTTTTTGCTCTTAACTGTTCACGTTTATCATTATATTTACTCATGTAAATCGTTTCCAGGTCTTCAAAACTGTATGCAGAAGTCATGAAAGTAGGCAATTCATTTAAAATACGATAGTCTAAAATCATCGCCAATACTTCATCTCTAGACCAGTTCGTGACATTTTCTTCACCAACACTATCCAAGAGTAAATAAGGTATGTTTTTTACAAGTTCTACTAAAGATGTATCTTCATTTGAATTAAAGCTTGCTTTGACATCTGCCATAAGTGTAGGTACATGACATAAGCCTACTTCATAGCCACGTCTCGCAAGTGCGTTCATCATACCTGCCATGATTCTTGTACGATTGGGTCCACCACATACTAAAAAGCCTTTGATCTGTGGTTTATTGACATATTCAATCAGCTGTTTCGTCAAAAGCATCGTACCTGCATCATTTTTATTCATTGCTTCAGCTGCCATATCTTTCAAGCTAATAAGCGCAAGTCTTGTAGACATATTATTGTAATGGAAACGAGAAAGAAGCTGATCATTTTCATGCTTTTCAAGACCATAAATACAGCTGCACACATCACGATGAACATAGGAATCATAGCTCAAAGTGATCTGCTGACCTTTATTCATCTTAGGACATTCATTGATACCATGACAATGCACACAAGGTTCATGATCATCCACGTAGGCAAGTAAGTCCACCCAGGCATCTTCTAGAGCCTTTTTAGTTAAATGATTCTTTTCTACAAATTCTCTAATATCTTGTCTTTTAACTAACTCTTGTAGACTTTGGTTTCTTGTATTTTCTAATTCTTTATCAAAAGAAAGAATCTGTCCTGCTTTTATCATCATAGATCACCTCCTAGACCTTCCATTAATCGTCTTAATTCTTCTTGATCCTGTGCACTGACTTCTACAGGTTTATTTTCTTTTTTCTTTGTAGTCTTCTTGATTGTTTTTTGAGGTTTCGTATTATGAACTTCCTGATACGCATCACGAGCACTCTTTAATCCTTTTCTCACCCATGAAGCACCAATTGTTTCACAATAGTTCTTGTCTAGTCGTCCATTACTTCTACCTAAAACATATTCTATCAACATATTAGTGACTGCAGGAGTAAGTCCCATAGCCATCAATGATTCCGCAATATTAAGATCATGAAGGGCTGGTTCTTTTCCTCCCTGTTTATTCTTCAATAACTGATAGGGAGAGATTGTCTCAAGATATCTAAAATGCTTGTTGAGAGAATCGTTATTTGTCTGTGGTGAAGCGTGCTGGATAGGCTGAGTATGATAAACCTCTTTAAGTGAGTTCACTGAATCAGCACTATAATAACGCTTTGCCTGTTCTACTAATGTTTTACGATTAAATTTACCTTCCACAATCGCATCCTTGACCATTAATGCGAGAGATAGCTGATCAATCGCATAAAGAGTCGCAATCTGCTTAATTGTATCTTCATTACGATTCACTATTTTCATAGGAACCTGATAATCCTTCAATGTTTCATAGAAGAGCGTGAGATCATAGTGAATAATAGGACGTTCACTTTCTTCTTCCTGATATCCTGAACCATGTCGTAATGGTTTATTCTGGGATAAATCAATTGTGAAGACATCTTCAAAGCGAGATGTGACTTCTTCATATTCAGTGAGCTTTTCTAGTCCTGAACGGAAGTAATTCTTTGTCTTAGTATATTCTTCTACACCGATTGTCTTCTGTAATAAACCTGCAAGAATCTGATTCCTAAAGAAGGCATTGACACCTAGAGGTGACATAAGATGGAATATATAGACACCCTGTCCTTCTGATTCTTTATAGTAGGATTTAAGCAGGCTTAAACCTTCTAATGTCTTTCTTGCCTGGTCAAGTTCTTCCAAGTCTAGATTTAATGCCATTGTCAAGCGACTGATGGCGCATGGCTGGTGGAAATGACGCATACGCATAGATTCAACATTCAAATACATATAAAGACTATAAGCCTGTGTCTTGAGTAATGGTGCATATAAATAAGTGAGAATATCACAGTCATTACTACTAAGTGGTAATGAACGTTCACTTAAATAGACATCTGTTGCATAGAGCATCTTATTCCACCTCCTTTAAGACACGTAATATTTCTTTTTCTAAATCATAATAGTTTGTATTGTTTCTAATGATATAATCCGCACGTTTTTCTTTATCTTCTAAAGACATCTGATTTCTAATACGGTCAAGCGCCTGTGCACGTGTACAATGGTCACGTGATAAGACTCTTTGAATTTGTGTTTCTTTGTCGCAGCTGACGACTATTGTATGGTCACATAGATCATCCCACCCCGCTTCAAATAACAATGGAACATCAATAAAGACAAGGTTATTTTTAGATTGTTTGATTTTTTGTACAATAACACTTCTAATATAGGGATGTAGTATTCCTTCTAAATAGTTCTTTTCATCCTGATTATTAAAGACAATATCTGCCAGCTTCTGTCTGTTGATTTTTTCGTTTTCAAGTACAGGAAAGTGTTCAATAACCTGTTTAAAAGCTTTTGTACCTGGTTCTAAGGCATGACGTGAGATTTCATCCGCATCAATCACTTCATAGCCATGAGTCATTAAATAATAACTGACAGTACTCTTACCACTCGCAATACCACCAGTGAGTCCTATGACCTGCATATTGTTTCTCCAATACGTTCCATAAGTTCTATACAGTCAATACTATCCTGATGACTCATGCGATCACTTTCCACCTTAATATAGGCAATGGCTTCATGACAGGCTTCTATTTCAGTGTGGAAATCATCAATATCATAAGGTATTTCTCCTGTGAAGGATTCTCCATTGAATGAAATAACAGCTTTTGTAGGACGGTAGAATGGATCTAGTGTGATAGTCCCTTTCGTTCCTGTAATGATCATATCTTTTCTTACTGGTCCATCAAGTGAAGCTTCCATGAAGGCTTTAACACCATTTTCAAATGTAAGAGTAATTGCATCATGTACATCCACATCGTGTTCCATCTTCACATCATTAGAAATAGAGACAACAGGACTCTTCACAAAATCAAGAACAGCCGCAATATTATAAATACCTGTATCATATAAAGCACCACCCTGTTCCGGGTCATAAATATATGATTGTTCATTATAAGGTACAATGGACTGGAAATGGTTTTCTATAGAGACAATATCTCCAATAATACCTTTATCTATTTCTTTATGAACTTGATTGATCATTGGAATAAATCTAGATTTCATAGCTTCCATAAAGAAGACATGATTCTTTTTGGAATATTCACAGAGTGTTATTATTTCTTTGCTTGTTAGAGTAGCTGGCTTTTCTACAAGAACAGCTTTATGATGCTTCATTGCTTCTAATGCATAATGATAGTGAGAGGCATGTGGTAATGCGATATAGACAATATCTACATTCTCATCTTCAAGTAATTTGATATAGTCATCATAGAGTTTTTCTGGATGATAGAGTTCTTTAAATTGGTGTCTTTTTTCTGGATTACGAGAAGCCCCTGCATAAAAGCATGCTTCATCAAAGTGAGACAAGCTGTCACAGAATCTCTGGGCAATTCTTCCTAATCCTATTACACCCCAATTCAACATATTTAATACCTCCTTTTCTGGCAGTTTGGGCAATAGTATGTGCCTCTTCCTGCAATCGTGATTTTCTTTATAGGTCTCTTGCACTTTGAACATGTTTTCTGTGCATGGACAGATAAAGTAACCTGGAATAATCCATGGATCCCATTGGCATCAAATGAATGGATGGTTGTACCACCCTGGGCAATGGCTTCCTTCAAAATAGTACTGGATACTTCTATTAATTCTAAAATACGTTTCTTTGAAAGTCTGTCACCTCTTGTACGAGGATCCATACCCATTCTAAAACATATTTCATTCGCATAGATATTTCCAATTCCAGTAAAAATAGACTGGTCTAATAATAATTGTTTGATAGGCAGATGACTTTGATGAATACGAGGATAGATGTAATCAAAAGAAGCATCCATTGGTTCCTGACCCAAACGATTAAGTGGTGGATATTCACGATAGTGTTCTTTGTCTACTAACTGCATACGACCAAACTTTCTTGTATCGTTATAACGAAGATCTGTGCCATCTGTCATATGAAAGATAATATGATCATGTTTATCATAGGGTTCATCTTTCTGTTTTATATTGTATTTCCCTTCCATTCTTAGATGAGAAATAAATGCATCATGATCTAAAATAAAGATCAAATATTTACCATATCGATCTATATCGCATATGGATTGATGAATAAGTGTAGAGACAAATGTTTCTACATCTCCATCAATAATACGTGGATAACGTACTTCTATAGAGTCAATTGTTTTATGAAGTACGAAGTTCTTAAGGGTTCTTCGTACTGTTTCTACTTCTGGTAATTCAGGCATTACTTTAATTCACACCAGTTCTTGGCATAGTTGCCTTCTACAATAAGAGGTACATCCATCTTAATGCAGTTTTCCATCTTTTCTTTCACAAGAGACATCACTTCTTCGAGTTCATCTTCAAAGACATCAAAGATCAATTCATCATGTACCTGAAGAATCATCTGAGATTTTAAGTGATGAACTTTTAGTGCTTTATCTACTTCAATCATCGCGAGTTTTAGAATATCTGCACCCGTTCCCTGGATTGGTGTATTCATTGCATATCTCTGTGCCTGCTGACGTACCATGAAGTTCTTATCATTGATTGTAGGAATATATCTTTTTCTATTCAATAGTGTAGAGACATAACCCTGTTTTTTACATACTTCTACGACTTCATCCATATATGTTTTTACTTCAGGATAGGTTTCAAAATATTTATTAATGAAGTTTCTTGCTTCGGCAATGGACATACCAATGTCCTTAGAAAGTCTGAATTCACTCATACCATAGATGATTCCAAAGTTAACGGCTTTCGCCTGTGAACGCATCTGTGGAGTGACTTCTTCATCTTTTACACCAAATACTAAAGCAGCTGTATGTCTATGGATATCCTTACCTTGATTAAAGGCATCAATAAGGTTCGTCACATGAGCCATATGCGCAAGTATTCTTAACTCTATCTGAGAATAGTCAAAAGATACAAGATAGCCATTATGTGATACAAAGGCTTTTCTAATGAGTTTTCCTTCTTCACTTCTTACAGGAATATTCTGAAGATTTGGATCAACAGAAGACAAACGTCCTGTATGGGTAAGTGTCTGTTTGTAGATTGTATGAATCTTATTGTCTGGGAAGACCTGTTCCTGCAGTCCTTTTAAGTATGTAGAAGAGAGTTTAGTCAACATTCTATATTCAAGAACAAGTGGGACAACAGGATGAGCATCAATGATCTTTTCTAAGACATCCTGGCTTGTCGAATAACCTGTCTTTGTCTTCTTGCCGCCCTTTAAGCCTAGATCTTCAAATAAGACCTGACCTAACTGTTTAGGTGAAGAGATGTTGAAGGTTGTACCTGAGATAC